>Ga0307513_10001704_pt1 | contig 31396 bp, 26 predicted proteins | sample 15_EM_MG_FD_202174 | JGI IMG/M metagenome (GOLD analysis project Ga0307513, IMG submission 202174) | Populus trichocarpa ectomycorrhiza microbial communities from riparian zone in the Pacific Northwest, United States - 15_EM | ecosystem: Host-associated > Plants > Roots > Unclassified | place... | reverse complement strand
ATCTATAATTTAACATCCAGGCATCAATTCATAATCGACTTTAAAACAACTCATAAGACCATGTTTAGAATATCTTACCCGATACAAATCAAGGTCTCGATCCCTCCTTTTCTTTCTAATGACAGCCGACCCTCCCCTCTTCTCTTCTTGTTCAATTCTTCTTGTTAATCCCTTGCCCACCAGTGTTTATTTTTACCTATAACCTTTAATCTTGGATAGGGTTCTTGAAATTTGGTGTTTTTCTCTTGATCTGTAAAAATAGATACCAAAACTCCCTCCTTTCTTCACGATAGTTGCAGATTTGTTTTTGGTAAGAAGAGTAGTATTTATGCTCTATAATTATTCTTATTTTCATTTAGGCCCCATTTTCTTTAAGTGTATTCGTTTTGCCCCCATTTCTTTTTAGTTTAGCTCATTTTCTTTAATTTAATCCAGCCTTGATTATCTCAGGATTTACAGCATGATTTCATGTTTCTTAGAGGAGGGGGCGTTTTTCTCCTCTTGGCTGGCTGCCCCCCTTCTCTTCTCTCATTCTTTTTATATCCTAGGAAATCCTAGTCTCTATTTTACAAAATAGTCCTCCCTTAAGTAGACAGTTTACATTTAAGTACTTCAATAATTATTTTCCTAAAAAAGGAGAAATAGACTTGCAGGAAATCTTCAAGCTTTGACTTAGAGGAGCTAAATTGCTAAAATAAAAACTTGGATATCGGTTTAGATGCTTCGGAACGTAATTTGGACTCGTTTTTTCACGAAACCTGTTTGCTTGCAGAATTCAGTTGTCATCTTTGAAAAATCATATCTCCCTCATATGACATCGTGTTTGGATACAATTTGGAGGTTGATAGGCCTTTGAGTCAGAAATCCAACAAAATTGAGTTTGCATCAATTGGACTTCTGTAGCTTCAAATATTCAAGTCAGAATGGATGAAGGTCAACACTGGCAGATTGCGAGATTTGACTTTGAAGGCTGCGATTTCCATGCTCTTCCTTATTTTATTTTCTTGCCTTAGATGTCCAGAAAGGTGTGGATGTTAGCTTTTGAATGCCACTAGAATTACTTCATTTCAACCTCTAGAACTCACGCTCTGCACAAAACATCGAGTGAAGGTCAAATCTGCCAATTACCTCCAATTTACTCCTTTTTGCATCTTTCATCCAAAAATGCCTTCAAAACATAAAACAAAGAATATCAAGGCATTTATATATAAAACATAGGCAAAACACTAGTTAAATATGGGTGAAACTATCGAATAATATGGTTGCATCACAAATCAGCATTCGCTGCCCAAAATTGTGTTGTTTGCAGCAAATTAGGTTTCGCTATCGAATGGTGTTCCCTACAGCGAAGGAATTTTCGCTGCTGAATTTGCGTTGTCTAGAGCGAATCTGTGTTCGCTGCCAAAATTGTGTCTACAGTGAATCAATATTCGCTGCCCGAAATTGAGTTGTCTACAGCGAATTAACATTTGCTACCGAAAGTGTGTTCTGCAGCGAATTTGTGATTCGCTGCCAAAATTGAGCTGTCTACAGCGGATTAGCATTCGCTGCCGAAATTGAGTTGTCTATAGCGAATTAGCGTTCGTTGCCGAACGTGTGTTCTGCAACGAATCACAGATTCGCTGCTGAAATTGAGTTGTTTGAAGCAAATTAGTGTTCGTTGCCGAAAGTGTGTTGTGTAGTGAATCTATGATTCGCTGCTGAAATTGAGTTGTTTGCAACAAATTAGCATTTGTTGCTGAAAGTGTGTGTTCTGTAGCAAATCTGTGATTCGCTGCTGAAAATTAGCATTCGCTGCTGAAAGTGTATTAACTAGTGTGAAGTAGCATTCGCTACTGCACAAGAAATTGAAGTGCCTGCAGCGAATCAGTTTCGCTACCGAATTGTGCGGCCAGCAGCGAACCAGTTTTTGCTGCCGATTTTCTACAATAGACTACCCGGTCAGAAATGACTTAAATGCTTGCAAGGATTTCATTGTATGATTGTGTAAAATGTGGAACATTTGCATGTGAACATATGGATTCTTGAAATAGGTATGGTGATGAATGTGATTTCAGAATGCAAATGTACTGATTTGTGACCATTGACGTGTTAGGTGGAGTGACCATGATCGAACCTTCGACCAAGCAAGGACACCCCACAGGAGGAATGGATAGGTGGTTTCCACCTTTTTCTCATATAATGTTTATGTTTTGAAATAATTTACTTATGATGATATTTTATTAAATCCTTGTTGAATGATGAAACGATGATGAAGTGCTTAATTGAAGTCTTGACTGTCGAAACGACTATGAAATGTCGATCGAGTTCTTGTTGAATATTGAAACAATGACAAAAATGTTAATGTTCTGAAATGACCTGTTAGAGGTGGATATAGTATTGTGTTGCGATGAATATTAAACCGACTATGAGATGTTGATTGGGCTATTATGAATTTGGGCTGCTAATGAATGGTAGTATGAGTATTACGAAGGATCTACTATTGTATTTTATTGAAGGTAATTGTGACGAATGATTGTATGAGTATTATGAAGGATCTATTGTTGTGTCTTATTGAATGTAATTGTGATGAATGGTTGTATGAATATTACGAAGGATCTACCGTTGTATTATATCGAATGAAATTGTCATGAATGGTTATATGAGTATTACGAAGGATCTACTGTTGTATTTTATTGAAGGTAATTGTGACGAATGATTGTATGAGTATTACGAGGGATCTATTGTTATATTGTATTGAACATTAATTGTCATGAATGGTTGGATGAGTAATACGAAGGGTGTACTGTTGTGTTACTGAATGCTAAACTGTTATGGAATGTTTTGTTTGTGTATTACAAAGGATCTATTATTGTGTTTACTGAATGTTAAACTATTATGAAACGCCTATACAAGTATCACGAAGGGTTTACTATTATGTTGCAGTGAATGTCAAGTTGTTATGAATCGTTTGAATGAGCAATTCAAAGGATATTACCATGTTATAGTGATTTCATAAACCGCCTCTGAACGTTTGATTGGTTGATGATTAGTTTCGGTTAACGGCATTCGAAGGGATGACCGGGATAAATGATTGATTAGCTTCGGCTAATGGCATCCAAAGGGATGACCAGGACAAAGGATTGATTAGCTTCAGCTAATGGCATCCAAATGGATGACCGGCATAAATGACTAATTAGCTTCGTTAATGGCATCCAAAGGGATGACCGACACAAAGGATTGATTGGCTTTGGCTAATGGTATCCAAATGGATGACCGGCATAAATGATTAATTAGCTTCGGCTAATGGCATCCAAAGGGATGACCGGCGGAAATAATTGTTTAGCTTCGGCTAATGGCATTCTAAGGGGGTAACCGGGATTAATAAATGATTAGCTTCGGATGATCGGGATGAATAAATGATTAGCTTCGGCTAATGGCACCCTAAGTGGATGACTAGGATGAGTAAATGATTAGCTTCGGCTAATGGCACCCTAAGTGGATGACCAGGATGACTAAAGGACTACCTTCGGCTAATAGCATCCTAAGTGGATGACCGGGATGAATAAATGATTGGCTTCCGCTAATGGCATCCTAAGAGGATAGCTGGATTTGAGAGTTAGGAGTTAATTTCAAGAATTGATGCGTTCATGTATACTATGTTTTGCATATACTAAGTATATGAAAGAACTATGATTGTTATGCTTTAAACAAAGAATAACGTTAGTTCGGCTAACGGTATTGGAGATGAATGATCGAGTTTGAGTATTGTAATTAGCCTCTGTAATTGATGAATTATTAACGGTGGTATTTACATAAGTAAGGAGAAATGATAGAATTATACTCTTTTGGTCCATGAATAAAATGTTACGTTAATATTGTTTTATTATGTTTCTTTAAATTGCCTATAATGCTTTAAATTATCTTATGTTGTAACAGGGGCATCATACCAACATGGTGTGTAGGGAAATCCATTTCGCAGCTCTCACATTTTGAAAAGAACTATATATTCACATGTTATGAGTGATATAAGTTCTATATGAACGGACGTGTTAATCACTAAATTAGTCGTCCGACCCCTTTTGTAAAGACTAGTAATGAAAATTAAAATGGAACACGGATCTGAATGTGCGAAAAAATTGGTATGATGTGTATGAATATACATATGAGGTATTCATCTAATGAGAATGTCGTGTTGTGAAATTAGATTAGGTCAGGATAACGAAAGTACTAGTTGTGTAACTTGTTGTTCGACACTCTTGTATGATCTCATAATGCTAACGAGACTAGAACAAGAATGTGAATTTATGAGTATGTCAATACGATGTAATGTAAACCTATGAGTATGGAAATATAATATTATAGGCACATGTATTGAGAATCCGTTTTATAGGAATGTTGATTTACATTATCCTATGTAGATTGTGCCTTGATAATGAACAAAATGCAATGATAAATCTGAAGAATGATGTGGTGAAAAACATCCAGAAACCGAACGATTAAAAAAAAATTCCATCCATTTTGGCCTTGAAAAAGCCGGGTCGTTACAGGTCGTGATCCTCCTCTAATTTCCTAAGGGCCGAAACTTTATCCCCTTTTATTCTCAACTCATGGCTCATTTTATTTTCACTCTTCCTCACATTCTCACCATGTTGTTCGGCTTGTTCTTCCACTTTAGCCGAATCTGAGGGCTCCTCCTCATAGCTTTTCTTCAATTGAATTTGATCTTCATACACTTGCTTTGGTGTTAATGGGGCAAGTGTATAAATTCTACCATCCTTCTCCAATAAATACCTGTTCTTACACCCATCATGCTGGCTTTTTTTATCAAATTATCAAGGTCTCCCTAATAACAAATGAGCATCATGCATAGGCACAACATTATATAATACTTCATCCTTATACTTGCCTACTGGAAAAGAAATCATCACCTGTCTATTCACCCCAACAACACCACATTCATTCAACCATTGAAGTTGATAAGGCCTCTCATGCCTTATGATATTCAATCCCAACTTTCTAACCAAAGTAACATTAGCAACATGATACAACTACCACTATCAATGATCATACTACATACCTTATCGTTGATTAGGCATCTAGTATGGAAGATGTTCTCCCTCTGTTGCTCCACATCATCCTCCTTAGTCTGAACACTGAGCGACCTTCTAATCACCAACAGCATACTCTAAATCACTAGCATCCTCAAGTGGTGGCATGTCATCACAATCAGACTCCTCACTAATGGACACAATCTCTCCATCATCCCTTAGAATCATAACTCGATGATTTGCACACTCTGATGCATAGTGTTCCAATCCCTGACACTTGAAACACTTTATATCACGATAATGCTTCGGTTGGACTTCTCCCTTAAGTTTTTTATCATTGGTCGAAACTTGCTTCTTCATGAAGGTAGGTTCGGCAACTTTAGAAGTCACCAAGGGCTTCGATGGCGCACTACCTTCTCTCCTATAATTCAACTTCCAACCTGAAGAAGACCCCGAATAAGCTCCAGATCGTGTATTACCCTTCCTTTTCAACTGTCCTTCATCCTTAATGGCCAAATGCACTAACTCTTCCAATTCAATATAAGATTGCAACTCCACAACATTAGTTATGTCTCTATTCAAGCCATTAAAAAACCCAGACATAGTAACTTCCTTATGTTCATTAACATTAGCTCTAATCATAGCCACCTCTACTTCTTTCTGATATTCCTCCACACTTTTATTACCCTGTGTAATCATTTGTAAACGATTAAACAACTCCCTATAATAGTGTTTAGGAACATACCTCTTCTTCATTATTGTCTTCAACTCCTCCCACGTGCTAACTGATTTTTCTCTATTCCTACTTCTTTTTATCACCAATCTCTCCCACCAAACCATGGCATAATCAGTAAACTCCACTACAACTAACTTAACCTTCTTTTCTTCAGAGTACTTATGGATGTCAAAAATCATTTCCACCTTTTTTTCCCAATCCAAGTAAGCCTCCAAATCAGTTTTTCCCTTAAAGGCTAGGATTTTTAACTTAATACTACCCAAATTTCGGTCTACATCACCTAAATCATCAAAATCCCCTCTATACTCAAAATCTCTATGTGGCCAAATATGTCCCCTCATTGGCTGATTCTCACCTCTCTCCCCTATGTGTACGAAACCAACTCTCCTCCTTCTTAGCTTCTCTACCCTTTTTACTACGTCCCCCATCAGATCTAGTCTTTAATTTTTCAATTCTAGTCATCAGCTCACCAAACATAAATTCCATCTGTTGTTGTATTCTCAAAAGCCCATCTTCTGGGATTTCACCCTTCTTCTGTGGCACACTGTTAGAAGATATTATTTCTTTTTTTTAAACCTGCACGAAAATTGTTAACAATAAAAACAACACCTCACACACTCGTGTTTCACACAAATTTAAAGGCTTTTCACTCTAATTTTCTCCCTACACCTTTTTCCACTCAAATTGCATTTCTTTAGTTATTGAAATAACTTAGCAACAATTCAAAAAAGCAACCAACTACGTAGTGAATTTATAAATTTGATATAGACTCAAGAAGCAAGAAATTTACGAAACTAACAAAACGAAACTACGAAGACAAATTCATGTGTAGGAATGCAAATTTGTAAGAGTAATATGATGATTCAAAGATGTGAAATGAAAGCAATAATACTAAAGAGATTTACTATCCAAACTGAAAATAAAATCAAACAATGATAGAACCTGAAAGAAAAGATAAAGAGCAACACAAATTCCTAATGACCAATTTTCTTTCCCTAGCTCTTGGCCAAACTGTAGAATGTTGATTTTTTTCTCTTTTTTTGCGGCAACAATCAAAATTTTCAAGATCAAGCCCCCTTTTTTTTGTATACCAATTCAACAATCAAGAAAAAAAATTCAAGAACACACTTTTTTTATATGTATATATTGCGGCAAGATCAAGAATTCAACAAGAACACTACCTTATGATTTTGTGTTCAACAATTCAAGAGGATGCAAGAACCCTAATTTTTTTTAATATATATGGACGAAACTAATCCAGAAAAAATCAAGAAACAAAAGACATAAATTGAAGGATATAACCTATGATTAGATTTGTTTTGATACCAACTAATGCGAACTCTAGCGGAATTGAATGGAATTCGTGAACCCAAGATCTATATAATCGAAGTTTGCTGAAAATAGGATGAGCTTATCACAATGAAAGACCTGCTCCAAGGCAACAAGACTATAAACCAACCCAATCACAACGCCTACACCTACAGATGAGCAAAAAGAGTATAAATTCACAACAAAGATTGGTTAATTCTATGAAGAGTTGAAAGTTCAATCAAGAACCAAGATTGACAACCAAAGGTTGGCAAAAATCATAATATTATTAGAACAAAAAAGTGTCTTAAAAATTATTCTCAAGAGCATTTATACCCCAAGCCAAAAACCCTAGTTTCCCTAATGGGTCATATATAAACCTAATTTAAATAATAATCAACCCAAGCTAAAACTAGCCCAAACTAATTAAAATAAATAAAATAAATAAGTCTGAAACCCAAACAAGTGTTTCCTCATAAAATAAAGTAAGTTTAATAGCTCAACTAATTTAATAAGATAAGTTCGGTTATTTTTGCATCCTTTCTGGTAGCAGCAAAGCCCAACTTCAAACGGATGGTTCTCTATCATCTTAAAGAATTAGAAGGTGTGTCATATACCATTGGAAATGTATGGAAGTCTAGTTTCAAACCCAACTAGAAGCACCTCAAAAGTCAACTTGTAGCTCTAGTTATGATAAAAAAAGGTAGTGAAAGGTCAAACTGACCGAATCTAGTCTTCTTCTCCCAATCCTTGTGTAATGGTCTTGGTTCCACCAACAAGCCCCTCTTGAACATGAATAAGATTAATCACGGCTTGCTCCTCATTATTTAATATCCTCTTGAAGTCCACCTTAGCCCACGTATTTTGAAGAAGTCCATTGAAAGCCTCTTTGAACCTCTTAGCTCTAAGCCTTGTAACTGGACCAACCGGAACCTCCAATGGATCCTTTCGTGCTTAGATCGCATCACATAGTCTTGGGAATCTAACTAAAAAAGACCTTGTTTGTCAGTTTTAAAAAAAACTGGATGGGAATCCTATCCTCGACCCATAGAGGGCGTTTAAGCCATTCTTGGACGTAAAACCAAGGGAAGATGTGAGCCACAATCATAACTACTTGTACATACACATGTTCTAACAAGAGAGAGAGAGAGAGAGAGAGAGACTCTAGTTGGCCTACATATAGGTGATATGATTGCATTTTATTTCTTATCTATAAAATCTTCTCATCATTCCCTTCATCTCTATTGAACACATACATTCAAAAAGTATAAGAGAGTCTAGAAATGGCAGGTTCCTCAGTTTATAAAATAAAAAAATATTTGTGTTTTTTGTGGATTTAGTCCTGGGAAAGAGAAAGAGTTTTTAGAATCAGCAAATCATCTTGGTTGGGTACTAGCTGAATGAAAGATTCATTTAGTAGATAGGGGAGGCAACCTTGGGTTAATGAGGAGTGTGTCAACAACTGTATTCTTAGGAGGCAATCAACTTTTGGGTATCATCCCAAATGCTTTAGCTAAGAGAACATCACTAGAAAAATAGTTGGAGAAGAGTTAAAGGTTTTAACAGTGTCTGAACAAATGATTGCAATGCTTGAACATGATGACGCCTTTATTGCCTTAATATGTGTTATGGACATATTAGAAGAGATATTTCATATTTTCTCTTGGGCTGAACTGAACATTCACCAGAAAGCTATAAGTTTTTTAAATGTTAATGGTTTTTCATGTTATGGAATAGAAGTTTATAACATCTTCAGTGCAACAAATCATAATCTCTGTTGTATATGCTGAATAATTGATTGATCAACTACAATCTTTCATCCCTGTAATTGATTCCTCCATGAATCGAATAGACTGGTCAACCATGAAAAGTCATAAAAAGCTTAGATTAGATTTGAGCCTTAGTGTGTAAATATTTATGTCTTTTGGTTTTACTAATAGCATAATAATTAATGTTTTGTTATTTCTTATATTTGCTTATGTGTATTTCAGGTTTTTTAGTAGTAGCTATTTCAGGTGATGTCTTTTATACTCTAGCTTTCTAACTTAAAACATTGCGGACAATGTCTCATTTTGGTTGGGGGAAAGGGTAGTTGGAATAGTTAAAAAAAATCTTTTTGTTGTTGTTAAAATCATTTGATATTATTGTTATTGTTAGGATGACAGAGTAAGAAGGAATTTTATTGACTCTTGATGTAATGATTCGGCTTTTACAAGGCCAAAATCGATGGAATTTGTTTTTAACGTCCTGGTTTCTAGATGTTTTTCTCTATATCATTCTTTAGATTTATCATTGCATTATGTTAATTAACAAGGCACAATCTATGTAGGATAACGTCAATCAACATTTCCATAAAATGGATTTCAATACACATGCCCATAATATTATATTTCCATACTCATAGGTTTACATTACATCATATTGACTAGTCTCGTTATCATCACAAGTTCATACAAGAGTGTCGAACAACAAGTTACACAACTACTACTTTTGTTATCCTGACCTTATGTAATTTCACAGCATGACATCCTCATAAGATGAATACCTCATATGTATATTCATACACATCATATCAACATGTTCGTATATTCACATCCGTGTTCCATTTCAATTATTCATTACTCTTTACAAAAGGGGTTGGACGACTAATTGAGTGATTAACACGTCTGTTCATACACAACTCATATCACCCATAACATGCGAATATATAGTTCTTAACATTTGAGTTGCGAAACAAATTTCCTTACGCACCATGTTGGTATGATGTCCCTGTTACAGCACAAGATAATTTCAAGCATTATAGGTAATTTAAAAACATAATAAAGCAATATTAGCGTTACATTTCATTCATGGACCAAAAGAGCGTAATTATATCATTTCTCCTTACTTATGTAAATACCACTGTTAATAATTCGTCAATTACCAAGGCTAATTACAATACTCAAACCCGATCATTCATCTCGAATACCGTTAACCGAACTAATGTTATTCTCTGTTTAAAGCATAACAATCATAGTTTTTCATATACTTAGTATATACAAAACATAGTATACATGAACGCATCAATTCTTGAAACTAACTCATAACTCTCAGATCCAGATATCCTTTTACGATGCCATTAGTCGAAGCCAATCATTTATTCATCCCGGTCATCCACTTATGATGCTATTAGCCGAAACTAGTCATTTATTCATCCCGGTCATCCATTTAGGATGCCATTAGCTAAAGCTAATCATTTATTCATCCTGGTCATCCACTTAGGGTGCCATTGGTCGAAGCTAATCATTTGTTCATTTCGGTCATCCACTTAGGATGCCATTTGCTGAAGCTAATCGATCATTTGTCCCGGTCATCCATTCAGATGCCATTAGCCGAAGCTAATAAATTATTTATCCCGGTCATCCATTTAGATGCCATTAGCCAAAGCTAATCGATCATTTTTCTCGGTCATCCCTTTGGATGCCATTAGCCGGTCATCCCTTCGGATGCCATTAGCCAAAACTAATCAATCATTTGTCCTGGTCATCCATTTGAATGCCATTAGCTGAAGCTAATCATTTGCTCATCCCGGTCATCTGCTAAGGATGCCATTAGCCAAAGCTAATCATCAACCAATCAAACGTTACAGAGGCGGTTTATGAAATCACTATAACATGGTAATATCCCTTGAATTGCTCATTCAAACGATTCATAATAATTTGACATTCACTGCAACATAATAGCAAACCCTTTGTGATACTCGTACAGGCATTCCGTAATAGTTTACCATTCAGTAAACACGATAATAAATCCTTTGTAATACACAAACAAACATTCCATAATAGTTTAGCATTTAATATAATACAATAGTACACCCTTCATATTACTCATCTAACCATTCATGATATTAAATCTTCAATACAATACAACAATAAATCCCTCGTAGTACTCATACAACCATTCGTGATAATTAACATTCAGTATAATACAACGATAGATCTGTCATAATACTTGACATGATCAAATGATTGATGTCTTATCTCAAGTGCAGGAGTGTCGAAGTAATAAATAACCGGGCAAGACCGAGGTCGAACCACAGGGAGGTGAACTATATAAAATTATAAACAACAAATGAAAAGGAGTTGAAGAGAACTTTTAAGATGTGATATTGATGTGAGTATTAATCAAAGATAAAAGCAATTGCCAAGGTTAGAGGATCCACTAATGTGTGGAGTCCTGCTTGATGATGGATTCCCCTGCTTGCTGTGGAGTTCTGGTTGGGCGAGGTTCTCTCCCTAACTGCTTGGTCAGCTTGGCTGTAGTCTCTTCCACTTTCTGGCTTTATATAGCTGCATTGCGCATCTGCCATGCTCCTTGCAGCTGGATAGCTAGTTTGTTTGCTGCTGCTTTATGCGGCCTGAGGTTCTCTTCGAGTGCATAGGCAGTTGGGGATTCTGTCTTTGCTTGGTTAGTATGATTGTCGCTGCTATATGCAGCTTGATATGCTGTGCTTCTTGAAGCTGACTGGAATTAGGTGCTGCTCCTTGCAGCTTGATTGCTGGACTATGTCCTTAAAATATATTGTTTGGTCGTGTGCTGGTTGACTGCTGGACATGACCTTGAATCCTCTCGTGGGAGTGGATGCTGCTATATGCAGGTTTTTCTTGTTGTTGCTATATGTAGCCTGAAGTTCTCTTTGATTGCATAATCAATTAGAGATTTGCTGGAATATGTCCTTGACCTGCAGGTTCTCTGCAGATTGTTTGTGATGTGTTATTGGCCCTTTTGGGGCTGGTCTTGTTACTTGCTCCAGTCTGCTCCAGTCTCTTTGCTGGTTCTGGCTGGTTGGCCTGGGCTTCCTTGCTGGTAGTGGCTGGTTTGTGTGTGCATATCAAGCTAATTCAGCCGTGGGTACGTTATGGAACTTGGCTAGGTGAAGGCTTCCCTGCCTGCTGAGGCTTTATCTGGTTGGGTGAGGGTCTCTCCCCAAAGTACAGACTATACACCCCTTGTTCTCTCTTGGTCACTCTGCATATTTGTTTTGGCTGCCCTTTTCTTGGGCTCTTGTGGAGACTACTCCCATTATGCTCTCTTTATTGATGCTATGGATTCCATCAGTTTGGGTGAGGCTCTCTTCCCAATTGCTTGGGCTACTGATATAGTGGTTCGATTGGACTACCATCCACACATCATCTCTGCTAGCATACTGGTTCGATTGAAGGATATTGGGGGATCTTTCATGCTTCAGCTCACTTCTAAGTGCTAGATGGAGACTGTTCTAGTATCAATCAAGTTAATGTTGTGGTGCAAATTTGGTCTTCTTGAGATGATGTGCGGATGGTTCACTACTCTTGAGTTTCTTGGTAAAGAGCTTTGTTTGGGTAAGGGTCTCTCCCCAAATGCTTTGTCTTCTTGCCTGTTACCGTTCTAGAGCAGCTGGTTCGCTTTTTTGGTTGTTGCTATATGCTGCTTGGTATGATGTGCTTCTTGAAGCTGGCTGGAACGCTTTGCTTTTTGAAGCTGGCTGGTATAATGGTTTGCTAGAGCTGCTGTGTTCTTCTCTGTCTCGTTTCTGTTGCTTATCCTTTCGCTAGCTTTGGTTGGTGGAGGGTTGGTCTCAATGGATGTTGTCCTATATGGGAGATATAATGACAGTGTGGCTTGCGTGTTTTGCCACTCTTATGTGTGTCTGCTGCTGCCTTGGTTGCAGGTGGAAATGTTGGTTTGCTGCTGCTGGGCTTTGGTTTATTGCAAAGGTTGAAGCTTCTTTATCTGTCAGTGGGGATCAGTCAGGGTGAGTCTCTCTCCCTAATTGCTTGATCTCGTCTAGTTGATGGAAGTTGGAGCAGATGTGTAGGCCTTGTTCCTGGATGCACAGTCCTTGCGACATTGGTGTAACGTGTTGTCTGCTGGGTTGGAAGGAGTTTTGCTGCTGGTTTTTGGGTCTCCTAGCTGATGCTTTCATTGTATGCTAGTTTGTTTTGCCTTATGGCTTTGATGCATGTTCAAGGGAGCATGTTCCCTTTGCGTTGATTCAGGGAGTCTGTTCCCTTAGTTTCTCTATTCAGCAAGCCTGTCTTGCTTTTGGTTTGTACAAGGGAGTTTGTTCCCTTTGCCTTCTGTTCAGCAAGCTTGTCTTGCTTTTAATTTGGTCAAGGGATTTTGTTCCCTTTTCCTTGTATTGCTGGTCTCCATCTCTTTTTGATCTATACAATTCTTACATTTGATCAAAAAAAAAAGTATAGTATCAATTCTTTTTATTAATCAACTGGAAACTACACACAAAGGAGGTTCCAATCAGATGATTTATCCTTAATAGTTCATTATAAATTTTTAACATGATCATATTAATTATCTTATTTTAGAACACCATACTTTTAAATATTGTCAGGAATTCATAATGTTAACTTGTGTTAACAACAAATCAAGTTCCTTTCATAGCACAAGTGTCGGTTATACCATACAGTAGGCTATGAAAGTGCCAAGTATTTGTTGTACCAAGGGTTATACAGCACAAATCTAGATTAATCATTTAACAAGCAAGGTATTAAGAATTAGTAAGATAAAAAGATAAGACATGTTAATAACAAACTTTCTTGGATATAAATATTGAAGTCCATGTTGAGTTTATATTATACATATTCTAACACCATTAGTGAAACCTTTTCACCTTGACATAATAAACTTAACTAAACATTGTGAAGAAGAGAAACATAAATAAACTAGATAAGAACAGAGTTATGATGAAGAGCATAAACAAGAGATTAATGAAAGCAAAACTTAAACATTACAAAAATAGAAAGAAAGAAATTAAGAATATGATCTTGATTTGAAAACCAAGATGCCTAAATGCATGGCAAATGCCTCCTTTTATAGGCCAAAATTCGGAGCTATTGATTTGATAACTAATTGTTAAGTTGGTGGCCACCTCTTGACTTGGTAACAATCTTTATCTTCTTGTCTGCAGAAAACATCATTGCTAACATCAGAATTTGAACAGATAGTCTTCATTAAAGTTCTGGGAAATTGTCTCATCTTTCCAACAAAACAAGAATGAGGTCATTTGGACTTCTAGAACTCGAGATATGGGCTGAACACTGAACAGTGTCTAGGTTGCAGGACAAATTTCGACTTCTCTGTTGTTGCTACAATTTGAACTTGAAAACGGTCCTTTTGAATCTTTGACGCTCATGAAAGTTTTAGGCCTATGTCTTAGCTTTCTATCCATATAAATCAGACCTAAATTTAAGTTCTACAGCTCCAGTTATGATCTAATAACCGAATGATGTTCCAATTTGAATTCAACCAGCATCTCTTTTCTAAGCTTAGCCCTCTCTTTGTCTTCTCAATTTTAGTAGTTAAACTCATCAATCAATCCTTTGATTTATGTGATAGGCCTATATTTAAAATAAACATTTACCATAAATTAAAGGTATCTTATATTATCAGACTTGTTATTATAAAACATGCTCTAGTTAAGGAGTTATTGATACTTCAAGTACAAAATGATGATATAAAACCTTGATAAAAATGCACTTTTAAGTACTAATCAATACTCATACAACCATTTATCACAACTAAATTCAATATAATAAAATGGTAGATTTGTCGTAATACTCATACAACCATTCGTCACAACTACATTCAATATAATAAAACGGTCGATCCTTCGTAATACTCATACAACCATTCGTCATAATTACATTCAATAAAAATACAACAGTAGGTCCTTTGTAATACTCATACAACCATTCATCACAACTACATTAAATAAAATACAATAGTAGATCTTTCGTAATACTCATACAACTATTCGTCATAATTACATCCCATAAAATACAACAATAGATCCTTTATAAAACTCATACAACCATTCATCATTATCCTAAATTCATAATAATCCAATCAACATCTCATAGTCGGTTTAATATTCATTGCAACATAATAATATATCCACTTTAAACAGGTCATTTTAGAACATTAACATTTTTGTCATCATCAAGAACTCGATTGACATTTCATAGTCGTTCCGACAATCATCAAAAATTCAATCAAACACTTCATCGTCGTTTCATCATTCAACAAGGATTTAATAAAATATCATTTCAAAACATAAACATCATACGGGAAAAAGGTGGAAACCACCTACCTGTTCCACTTGCAGGTTGCCCTTGTCCTAACAAAGGTTCGATCCTGGTCGCACCACCTAAGATATCAATGGCCACAAATTAGTACATTCGTATTTAATAATCACCCAACTCGTCCCTATGCATGCTTTAAACATAAACAAGTTCATATTCTAGTGCTCCACATAACACAATCACACAATACAAGCATTTTAACCATTGGCCCAATTCAGATACGTAAAACCCCTGCAGATTCGTCAACGACATATTTGCCGAATGCAGAATTGTCAGCGAACTAATTCGCTAGAACATAGACTCGTCAGCGAACTGGTTGGCTGCAACACAAACTCGTCAGCAAATTGCTTCGCTGAAGCACAAACCCGTCAGCGAACTGGTTCGCTATAACATAAACTCGTTAGCGAACTGATTCGCTGAAAACATAAAATTATCAGCGAACTCATTCGCTGCAAACAACAAAATTTGGCAGCAAACACTGATTCACTACAGACAACCCAATTCGGCTGCAAACACTGATTCGCTGCAGACAATGAAATTCGGCAGCGATCGCTGCAGACAATGAAATTTTGATAGAGAACACCGATTCACTGCAGACAACAAAATTTGGCAGTGAACACTGATTCATTGCAGACAATGAAATTCAGCAGCGAAACTAATTCGCTGCAAACAACATGATTTCGGCAGCGAACGCTAATTCATTGCTGACACAGAACTTGTTGACAACAACTGAGTCGTTGCCGACTGAGAAATCCTCGACACAACTCCTGTCGCTGTCGATTCAGAAATCGACAACGGAGATAAAATCATTTCTGGTTTCATTACTTCCTTTCGGCAAAGCGTATAACTTACGCTAGGCTGCCTTTTACCCATGCCTCTCACCCGTGGTGGACATAGGTCTCACCAAATCGCATTACGTTCATCATTCATCATCAATGATACAAGCTCAGTACAAACTCATCTAGCAAGGTTTCCTCAATCCATTCATTCTAACATCGGTATCTAGCATAGTTACTACATAAAAATTATGTATTCACAATTGTAATGTGGCTTTTTACTAATACAATTTACAATTACAAGCTCACTTTCTCAAATTCACAAACACACACAACCTTTGAACACATCAATGAACCAAAACATTACTAGAGGGAGTCCTGTTTCTACTACAACATGTCTTTTCAAGAATTACCAACAACACAATTGCATTTCAATCATACATTAGCACATTTCACAAAATTTTTGTCACAGATTTATACACGAAAATTACTTCACAATTTCATGCATGATTCTGTTTTTGGCAAGGTCATCCCTCAAGCATCTGGCCACCTAAATTCATGGTCTGTCCAGCCACCATTATGGCCAGCTAACTAGCTAGATTTTCACCTACAAAATCATCCATTCCCTCATGATGTTTGTTCTGTTTATAGGTTCTTTATTCAGCCCCCATGATGCAACCATATTATTTGATAGTTTTACCCACATTTACCTAGTATTTGCATATGTTTTATATATAAAATGCGTTGATATTCTTTGTTTATGTTTTGAAGGCACTTTTGGATGTAAGATTCAAAAATAAGTAAATTTGAGATAATTGGTAGATTTGATCTCTGATCGATGTTTTGTGCAGAACTTGAGTTCTAGAAGTCAAAATGAAGTGATTATAATGGAATTAGAAAGATAACATCCATACCTTTTTGTACATATATGGCAAGAAAAATAAAAAGAGAAAGAGCATGGAGATCGCAACCTTCAAAGACAAATCTTGTATTCTGCCAATGTTGACCTTTGGCCGTTCCGACTTGAATATCTTGAGCTACATAAGTCCATTTGATGCAAACTCAATTTTGTTGGATTCCAGACTCGAAGACCTATCATCCTACCACATTTTAGTTGAAAAAGAACTCATATGAGAGAGATATGATTTTTCTAAGATGACACATGAATTTTGTCAACAGACATGTTTTGTGAAGAAACAAGTCCAAATTATATCCCAAAGCATCCAAACCAACATCCAAGTCTTTATTTCAGGAATTTAGCTCCTCTAAGTCAAAAGTTAAAGTTTGAAGATTTTATGCAAGGCTATTTCTCCTTTTTTAGGAAAATAGTTATTGAAATACTTAAATGTAAATTGTCTACTTAGGAAAGGACTATTTTGTAGAAAAGGGATTAGGGTTTCTTAGGATATAAAAAGAAAGAGAGAAGGGAAAGAGGGGGATGGCCAGCCAAGAGAGAAAAAAACACCCCTTTCCTCTAAAAAACCCCGAAATCATGCATTCTTCTTTCTTTTTTATTAGTTATTCAATAGACATGCAAGGACACAAAAACCTTCGGATTTCAAGAACTGTGAGATTTATTTTACATTTTCTTTTTTGTTTATATGATGAATGAATATGTTTGTTTTCCTATGCTTATTTCTTAGGATTGTTTATTTTAATTGCTATAGCAGACTCTAAGTTATTATTGTGAATAGTCTATTGCTAAGTTTGCTATCAAAACCGGAGTTGTGATATATGAACTTTTAAAGCAACTAAGTTTAATTATTGTAGCGGATCTATGTTATCAATCTTAGGGAAAACATTTGATCAAATCAAACATGAAATGCAGACAGTTTTGTTGTCTAGATTAATCAATTTATCTAGTTCTTAAGGCTGTCATTGAATTAAATTACTAGTGTGGACACTGTGGTTATTTGATGGTTATAATTAGTTATACAACAAATCTGCTAACTAATCAACATAAAAAAAGATAAATATTTAGAGTATAATTAGTTTTTTTTATTTATCATTGATTATTTCTTTTTGTTTACTATAGCATAGCATATATAAATAACTTCAAAACCCCCCTAGTTGCATATCATATAGCATAAAAATCTGAACTAAACATTCCTTGTGGGATCGACCTCTTGCTTACTCTATACTATCTTGTGTGTTGTGTTTTAAGCTAGAGTAATTAATTTGTGCGACCCTAACATCGCAACAAATTTTGGCGTCGTTGCTGGAGAAGTGATTTTAGTTGATTCTTGTGCTGTGATTTTTATTTGCTGTGATTGTTATTTATTTTATTGAAAAAAAAAATATGGGTGAAAATTTTTTTTGGCTTGCGGCGGTATTGTAAAGTACGGTATAGTTATTATTCAAAACCAATTTTTTGGTGGAATTAGGTCTCCGTCTTTTGTTTCCTAAAGGGAAACAACATTCTAAACAGGACTAGTTGCCTTTGGCTACTAGCCTCACCCTATTAAGGCCAAATTCCGTTGTTTTCTAGGGTTTTTAGGTAGTTTTTGTTTTCTAGCGTAGGATTTTCATTCAATTTGCATTACTTTCAATCTCTTCTGTGGTTGGTTTCTTTTGAGTTTTCTTGACGATTTATAACTGTAACCCATTCTACTAACCAGAGACAAGTGCAGGTAGATCACGAAATAGAAAACACTTTACGCAGGTTACGAAAAGAAGCTCGCGTTAACACCATGGTTGTTGCATGAAAATAGACACTCAAGGAGCTCGCTGCTCCTAACGTGGAGAATCAACCATTAGGCATAAACATCGACAACAATGCCAACTTCAAGCTCAAGTGTGGTTTTATACACTTACTGCCAATATTCAATAGACTTGCCGGAAAAGATCCCCATACTCATCTCAAGGAGTTCCACATGGTTTGTGGTGGCATGAAACCGAACGGAGTTGACGAAGAACAGGTTAAGTTGAAAGCTTTCCCTTTCTCTTTAAAAGGGGTAGCAAAGGCATGACTTTTCTCTATTCTCCCAGGTTCCATTGGGACTTGATACAACCATATTATTCGATAGTTTCACCTACATTTAACTAGTGTTTTGCCTATGTTTTATGTATAAAATGCCTTGATATTCTTTGTTTTATGTTTTGAAGGCACTTTTGGATGAAAGATGAAAAAAAAAAGTAAATTGGAGCTAATTGGCAGATTAGACCTTCAGTCGTTGTTTTGTGTAGAGCGTGAGCTCTAGAGGTCGAAATGAAATGATTCTAGTGGCATTAAAAAGCTAACATCCATACTTTTCTAGAAATCTAAGGCAAAAAAATAAAATAAGGAAGAGCATGGAAATCACAGCCTTCAAAGTCAAATCTCGCAATCTGCCAATGTTGACCTTTGGCCATTCCGACTTGAATATCTTGAGCTACAAAATTCCATTGGATGCAAAATTAATGTTTTTAGATTCCTAACTCAAATATCTATCAACCCTCCAAATTTCAGCCAAAAACAATGTCATATGAGGGAGATATGATTTTCAAAGTTGACAAATGAATTCTGCTAGCAAACAGGTTTTGTGAAGAAACGAGTCCAAATTACATTTCGAAGCATCTAAACCGACATCCAAGTTTTTATTTCAGCAATTTAGCTCCTTTAAAGTCAAAGCTTGAAGATTTTATGCAAGGTTATTTCTTTGTTTTTAGGAAAATAGTTATTGAAGTACTTAAATGTAAACTGTCTACTTAAAGGAGGACTATTTTGTAAAATAGAGACTAGGGTTTCCTAGGATATAAAAAGAATGAGAGAAGAGAAGGGAGAACATCCAGCCAAGAGGGAAAAAATGCCCCTTCTCCTCCAAAAACCTGAAATCATGTTTTCTTCTTTCTTTTTGATTAGTTGTTCAACAAACATGCAAGACTAAACTCTTTTTCTTGGTTGCAAGGACACGGAAACCTTCGGATTTCAAGAACTGTGAGATTTATTTTACCTTTTCTTTTAAGTTTATTTGATGAATATATTTGTTCTCCTATACTTATTTTTCCTATGATTGTTTAATTTAATTGCTAAAGCGGACTCTAAGTTATTATTGTAGACAATTTATTGCTAAGTTTGATATCAAAACCAGAGTTGTGGTATATGACCTTGTGAAGCAACTGAGTTTAATAATTGTGGTGGATCTATGTTATTAATCTTAGGGAGAACATTCAATCAAATCAAACATAGCCTGCGAATATTTATGTTTTCTTGATTAATCAACTTATCTAGTTCTTAAGGCTGCCATTGAATTAAATTACTAGTGTGGACACTATGGTTGTTTGATGGTTATGGTCAGTTGTACGACGGATCCGTTAACTAACCAATGTTAAGAAGAGATAAATATTCAGAATATAAATTGATGTTTCGTTTTCATGATCAGTTCTAATTTTCGTAGGTGGATGTTTATTTGAAACCAAGGTTTGTTATCTTGAAAATTTTCTGATTTTATTTAATTTCGCTTGATATTTTTCTTTTTTCTTTTTTCTTTTTCTTTAGCCTAGATAACGTCCAAACCCCCCAAATTTCATATCATCTAGCTTAAAAATCTGACTTAAACCTTCCTCATGGGATCGACCCCTTGCTTGCTCTATACTATCTTATGTGTTGTGTTTTAAGCTAGGGTAATTAATTTGTGCGATTGCGACATCGCAACAGGACTTGGAATGGCATGAAGAAGATTTTCCTTGAAAAGTATTTCCCAGGATCTCGATTTGCCAACATAAGGAAAGAAATATGTGGGATTCGACAATCTCATGGAGAGACACTCTTTGAGTATTAGGAACGATTTGAGCAATTGTGCATTCAATGCCCTCATCATCAGATACCTGATCAACTACTCATTCAATATTTCTATGAAGGATTGATGCCCACTGATCGCAGTATCATTGATGCGGCAAGTGGAGGGGCATTGGTAGATAAGACACCTGAGGCTGCACGCCAATTGATCTCAAATATGGCAGCCAACTCCAAACAATTTGGCACGCGTGGAGACTTCCCAAGCAAACGAGTAAATGAGGTAAGTATTTCTAACCTTGAGAATAAAGTTAATGATCTTACTTCTCTTGTGTGTTCTTTGGCTTGTGGAAATGTACACCAGGTGAAAATTTGTAGTATATGCTCCTTACAAGGACATGCTTCGGATATGTGCCCAACAATGCAAGAAGATTACATTGAACAAGCTAATGCAGTTGATGGAGCATTCAATGGACAACCTCAGCGTAAGTATGATCTCTTTTCCAACACCTACAATCCTAGATGGAGAGATCATCCCAACTTAAGTTATGGGAGCTCGTCTCAATAAGGCAATCAAGGCTGACAGTTCCATGGATTTCAGTCCCAACAGAATTATCAAGTGAGACAACCCCCTATAGTCACAAACTCCAATGTTATAGGGTTATCGAGTGATGATCTTCGTGAAATGATGAAAACCTTGGCTTTTAACACAGTGACCTTGCAACCAAATTTCATGTCTTTTCAATAGGAAACAAGGTGAAGCATTCACAACTTAGAGAAGCAAATGGGGCAAGTAGCTTCAAGTGTGGGGAAATTGGAGCACAAATAAATGGAAAGTTGCCCTCCCAAACATTGAATCCAAAAGAGAATGTTAGTGTGATCACGTTGCGAAGTGGGAAAGAACTTGAAGAGCAAAGGTCAAAATAAATTGAGATGGAGGAAGAAGAGGAGATAGAAACCGAATTGAGTATAAAGAAGAAACATCTTCTTCCTCCATAAATTGAAAAAACGACCAACACTCTAAAGGTAAGTACTAACTCATTCAATTCCAGTTTTAAAACAATTTCTCCCTTTCCTTTGAGTTCTTCTAGGTCTAAGAAAGAGGACAAAGAAACAAAGATTTTAGAGGTTTTCAAGAAAGTGGAACTCAATATTTCTTTGATTGATGCTATCAAGCAAATTCCCAAGTATGCCAAATTCTTGAAGGAGTTGTGTACTACCAAGAGAGCCTACAAGCTAAAAGGCTACGAAATGGTAAGTATGGGTGAAGTTGTATTTGCTGTTGTTCAAAATAATATGCCTTTGAAGCAAAAGGACCCATGTGCATTAACTATCCCATGTGTTATTGGTAATGCTAGTTTCAAAAGGGCCTTATGTAATTTAGGTGCATCCATTAGTGTTATGCCTAAACATGTTTATGTTTCTTTTAGTCTGGAGCCTTTGAATAAAACTAGTATTGTAATACAACTTGCGGATTGGAAGTTGTTGTGCGATCACAGAACAACTATTGTGATGCGAACCCTAGCGGAATTTAATGGAATTCGCGAACCCAGGATTTATCTAATCCAAGTTTGCTGAAAATAGGATGAGCTTATCATAATGGAAGACCTGCTCAAAAGGCAACAAGACTATAAACCAACTTAATCACAACGCCTACACCTAAAGACGAGCAAAAAGAGTATAAATTCACAACAAAGATTGGTCAATTCTTTGAAGAGTTGAAAGTTCAATAAAGAACCTAGATTGACAACCAAAGGTTAGCAAAAAAATCAGAATATTATTAGGCAAAAAGGTGTGCTGAAAATTATTCTCTAGAGTATTTATACCCCAAACCAAAAATCCTAGTTTCCCTAATGGGTCACATATAAACCCAATTTAAATAATAATCAACCCAAGCTAAAACTAGCCCAAACTAATTAAAATAAATAAAATAAAAAAGTCTGAATTCTTCACAAAATAAAGAAAGTTTAATAGCCCAACTAATTTAATAAGACAAGTTCGGTTATTTCCGTATTCTGTCTGGCAACAGCAAAGCCCAACTTCAAATGGATGGTTCTTTCTCGTCGTAAAGAATTAGAGGGTGTGTTATATACCGTTGGAGAGGTATGGAAGTCTAGCTTCTATCCCAACTAGAATGACCTCAAAATTTGACCTGTAGCTCCAGTTATGATAAACAAGGTAGCGAAAGGTCAAACTGTCAGAATCTAGTCTTCTTCTCCCAATCCTTGTGTAATGGTCTTAGTTCCACCAACAAACCCCTCTTGAACATGAATAAGATTAATCACGGCTTGCTCCTCATTATTTAATATCCTCTTGAAGTCAACCTTAGCCCACGTATCTTGAAGAAGTCCATTGAAAGCCTCTTTGAACCTCTTAGCTCTAAGCCTTGTAACTGGACCAACCGGAACCTCCAATGGATCCTTTGGTGCTTGGATCGCATCATATTGGATGGACTTTAGCCGACATCAAGGGCATTAGTCCCTTGATGTATATGCATCACATACTATTGGAGGACAATGCGAAACCAACGAGGGAAATGTAAGGGAGGTTGAATCCGCCTATGATAGAGGTAGTGAAAGCTAAAATTTTGAAATTATTACCAAATGCTTGAACACCTAGCAGGTAAGTCTTTTTATTGCTTTCTTGATGGGTATAGTGGATATAATCAGATTGTTATTAATCCTGAAGATCAAGAAAAGATTATATTTACATGTCCATTTATTACATATGAATATAGGAGAATGCCCTTTGGTCTATGTAATGAACCTGCAACTTTTCAAAGATGTATGATGAGTATTTTTTCGGAACGTAATTTGAACTCGTTTCTTCACGAAACCTGTTTGCTGGCATAATTCAGTTGTCATCTTTGAAAAATCATGTCTCCCTCATATGACATCGTTTGTATCTGAAATTTGGAGCATTGATAGGTCTTTAAGTCAGGAATCTAACCAAATTGAGTTTGAAATCCAATGGACTTCTGTAGCTTAAGATATTCAAGTCAGAATGGTCGAAGGTCAACACTGGGAGATTGCGAGATTTGACTTTGAAGGTTGTGATTTCCATGCTCTTCCTTATTTTATTTTCTTGCCTTAACTATTCAGAAAGGTATGGATTAACTTTTTAATGCCACTAGAATCACTTCATTTTGACATCTAGAGCTCACGCTCTGCACAAAACATCGACTGAAGGTCTAATCTGCCAATTACCTCTAGTTTACTCCTTTTTGCATCTTTTATCCAAAAGTGCCTTCAAAACATAAAACAAAGAATATCAAGACATGTTATATATAAAACACTAGTTAAATGTGGGTGAAACTATCAAATAATATGGTTGCATCAAATACCCCCACACTTAGCTCTTGCTCGTCCTCGAGAAAGGATAGATAAAATCAAATTGAAAATAACTATGACCAATCTCTTAATCTCCCATCAATGTCCAAGAATATATGCATTCTAAACAAGAATACAATCAAGAAGGATAGATAATATAGATTTTCATGAATTCATTTACATGCAAACTTCAAAACTCAATTAATCGTTGGGATTTAATTGAAATCTATGACATGCCAAAGTGATAGGTCCTCTCATTAATATACACTCCAACACTCATGTGTTTAGGGCTTTTGTATTTAAATCTCTCAAATTCAATCAATGAATATGTTCTACCATAAGCTTGCTCTTCAATCTCATTTCCATTACTAAAATATTACAAGCAATGTATGAATCAAAAGGTCTTATTTTCCAGTTGTAATGGGGCTAAGGTTAAGGTGAGGTAAAAGAGAGTAAAAGAAAAGGTTCAAACCAAAGAAAGTAGAACATAAAGGATAGATAAAATCAAAATGAAAATAACAAGGTTTTATCATATGCTTCTTTATGAATTATTCAAATTTACAAACTCTCATATTGTTATCACTTAATTCTGCTCAAGTAACGACCTGAAATTTCCATGTAGTTTTCATATTTCTAATCATCATGTCTAAATATAATGGAGTAATTTTTTTATGCAATCTGTCTAACAATACATCCCATTATTGATTATTTGGTTTACCAATTTACAGCAAAGTGTCCCCTATAGCTTTTTGGCACTGATTGCTAATAAATGGAACTGTTATGCTCACGGTTCCCCTATGTTTATCCTCTGCAAGAAGCTTAAGCATATGAAAGGTCACTTGAAAGAGTTAAACAAGCTTCATTTCAGCCACATATCAGAGAGAGTTACTAGAGCAAAGATTGCTTTAGAAGCTCATCAAATTGCCTTCCACAATGACAAAGATATCCTTCAGTATCAAGCTTTGGATGCTCAGCTGTGTCATAATTTGCTCACTCTTAAATTAGTTGAGCGAATGTTCTTTGCTTAAAAGCTCAAATGCAATTTCTTCAAGGAGAGTGATAAAGGCACCTCTTTCTTTCATGCTCTTATGAGTCATAAGCATTGTCGCGGGGGGCGCGACGTCATCTGGCGACGGCGGAGGCTCCTGTCGTGCCTCCTGATGTGAGGTGTTGTGTGTTGGAAAGGGTTTTTAATCATAGAATTATGATTAATGTTTAGGAGTCGCCACCTAGTATTATGGTCACTAGGAACCTATGGTCTACGAGAGTCTGAGTAAGGGACTGGTTGTGGAAGGGGAAGACGCATCACCCCCAGTGCACCCTACCTAAGGTAAGCTGCATTGTTGTTTGATTGTTTTTTTCTAAGTCAGATTTCTATTTGTTGGTCTTTTCTAAGGCTCAAGGTAGATATCTCTTCATGAGAAAGTCTCTACCTTATTGGGTTAAATCCTAACCGTTATAAAGTCTGAATATTAGCATCGCATTTGTACACTTGTATCTTTAATACCCGAGGATGTACTTTATCGTGTAATTTTACACCCCACAAATATTAAAGTCTACATCTAGATCTAAAAAAAATTGAAAAAAAAGATTTTTGACATGTTGGCCAAATCCTAATGGATAATCATAAACTGGTTACGATATCCATTTTTGGATATTTTTTTTAAACATGAAAAAGATGCAATTTTTGTTTTTTTATAGAAAATATGCTTGGAAAAATTTTAGGATTTGGACGTATGCAACAAAATATTTTTTTTCTTTTTGAAAACGTTTTGAATTTTTTTTTTTGAAATATTTCGGAGAAAACCGGGTATTTTAATACCGGTTTTGTATTTACAGTGTAAATATACAACCCGATATCATACAAAAGTGGTAGAAAAATATTTGAGAAAATCAAAATTTTTAAAAATGATTTCTGAAATTTTTTGGAATTTGTTTTCAAAAAAATTGGGGCCGGGCCAGACCCAGCCACATGGGCTGGGCCAAAACTGGCCCGGCCCAAAGGCAACTTAATTATTCTGCCGCTGCATGCAGAAATGAATTCTGCATGCAGCGGCCTCAACGAAGAAGGAGGCAACGCAGGGAGGAGAAAGTTGCCTGGCTTGGGGATCTCTGACGTGCTGAGGATGTTTGGCCGGTGGCTCAGGAGGCTTCGGCTAAGGTGACGGTGGCCGGAGTCGGCTGTGGGAGGAAGAAGAAAAAGTTGCAGAGGAGAGAGAAAAGCTAGAAGGAGAAGAGAGAGAAGGTCACGGTGGCTGCTCTGCCACTGATGAGGAGCTGGGTTGATGGAAGTTATGGTGGTAAAGCCGGTTGTGGAGGTGGAGGTCGGCGCTGATGTTGCTGCTGCCGGTGCTGGAGAAGGAAGAAAACGAAAATGGTGGTGCTGATGAGCTGCTGCCGCTGTGGAGAAAAAGGGAGAAGAAATCAGTGGAGAGGGAGAAGTGTGGTGGAGAGGATGGTTGTCAAGCCGGCCGTGGCAGTGTTGGTGGATGAAGGCACGGCTGAGAAGGAAAAAGGAGAAAGAGTACTCGTTGCAGAAAAGAAAAGGAGAAAAACAGAAGGGTGTTGCTGGTTTTTTGTCAACTTTGGACTCAATTTTCTCCTCCCTCAGGCCATCCAATCCACCTCTATTTATAGGCGGTGGGAGAGGGCAATATTTTCTACATTGGAGAAAAATTTCAGCCCTTGATTCAGTTGGGAAGGATCCCAACCGTTGGCTCAAAGTAGGCATGGTGCACTGTTCAATCTGCAGAAAAAGCTGCCTGAGTTGGCATGTTTAGGCCGGTTCCGGCACCGATTAATTGTCGTTCAGACTGAACGATTGATATGGAACTGTAGAGTAACTGCAGAGGATCATTTTCGTGCAAGTTTGGTGAAATTTGGTGGACGTTAAGTGCATTAAATGCACCTGCAAAAGAGGTGACTGGACCAGTTTTTCCGGAAAAATAAAGAAGATAATGAATAGTAACCAGACGACGCGTTGTCTGGTCCTCCTTTTTTTTTAGCAAAACGGCGTCGTTTTGGCCTGAATTAGGGATTTTAACAGATTTTCAATTTAGTCCTCCAGCTTTCAATTTCTTGCAATTGAACCCCTAATTGACCATAAACTTTGGATTTAATGCAATTAAGCCCCTGATGAACTTCAATTGGAACCCCAAAGTTGCGCGCCTTTTACAATATGGTCCTTGGTCTCGGATTTTGTCAATTGAACCCCTAATTGACCATTAAACTTTCAATTTCTTCAATTTCACCCCCGGTTTTTGTCAATTAAGCCCCTAAAGTCTGGCGCCTTTTGCAGATTGGTCCTTGGGTGTCAATTTCTTCAATTTAACCCCTAATTGACCTCAAAACTTCAATTTTCTTGCAATTTGGCCCTTAATTTCAATCAATTAACTTGGTAAAAATTAAATTTGGTCTCTTAAAATTCCAATCTTCTCAATTAAGCCCAAATTAGGAACCCCAAACTTAATTTTTCACCAATTAAGCCTCAAATAAAATTAATTTGACCCATTTAAAGTATAATTAAGTCCTTGCACTTAATTAAATCCTTCAATTGGACCCAAATTAATTCTTAAACATAATTAAAATTCAATTTGGCCCATGATTAAATCAAATTGGCCTATTAAAAATTTAATTATGTCATTGGACTTAATTTTTATGCAAATTCGTCCAATAATCATTTAATTTGACGTTGAATTTGTATTTTTTCTTCATTCTTGGGCATAATGGGGTACAATTAGGCCTTGAATTTCCTCCAAAAATTGCAGCTTGATTTCCCAGTCTGCTTTCTCCACGTTTCCAGCCTTTATTTTATTTTTTTTATTTTTATTTTGAAAAAAGAAATTGATTTTTGGGGAATAACCCAGAATTGGGTTATGACAAGTATCAAAAGAATTTTATCCCTGCTATCTAGCTCAGCAATGGTAATCTTTGTACCTCAGTTGATGAAGTTGGGGATGCTTTCGTTAGTTTTTTCAAGTAGCTGACTCTTTCATTGCTCTCTCTCAAATCAGCTCAGGGAATGTTCTTTACTCAAAAGCTCAAATGCAATTTCTTCAAGGAGAGTGATAAAGGCACCTCTTTCTTTCATGCTCTTATGAGTCATAAGCATCGAAAGAATTTTATCCCTGCTATCCAGCTCAGCAATGGTAATCTTTCTACCTCAGTTGATGAAGTTGGGGATGCTTTCGTTAGTTTTTTCAAGGAGCTGCTTAGCACTTCAAAGGACACCCTCCCCTTGGATGTAGAGGTCTCTCGGTCTGGCCCATGCATTGATATCGATTCTTATAGCTCTCTCCTTGCGCCAGTTACTAATGATGATATTAAGGTCGCTTTATTCAATATTGATGATAACAAGGCTCCTGGACCGGATGGTTACTCCTCTTGTTTCTTTAAAAAGGCTTGAGACATAGTGGGTGGTGATTTTTGCCTTGTTGTTCGTGATTTCTTTACCACAGGGGATCTTTTCAGGCAGATAAATCACTCCATTATTGCACTCATTCTGAAATCAGCTCATGTGTCATCAGCTATTGATTTCAGGCCAATTTCTTGCTGCAATATGATCTATAAGGTTATCTCTACGATTCTCTCTACAAGGTTAGCTACTACGCTTGCAGGTATCATTAGTCCAATGCAAAATGCTTTTTTGGGTGGTAGAATGATGGCTAATAACATTCATCTTCTTCAAGAGCTTCTTCATCAATATGGGAGAAAGCGAGCTTCCCCTAGATGTCTGCTGAAAATAGACTTCAAAAAAGCTTTCGACTCAGTTCAATAGCCCTTCCTAAGGTAGCTCCTGCTGTCTTTTGGATTTCCAAGCCGCTTTGTTCATAATTTTTTATAAAATGTAAGAAATTATACAGATCAAAAGTGAAACAAAGCTGGAAACCAGCAAGTCAGAATATACATGAATGTACATACAAGCAAACAAAGGGAACAGACTCCCTTGAACAAGCAAAGGGAACATGCTCCCTAATACAAAAATAACAATCTAGCAAGGTAAACAAAACCAGCAAACAGGCGCCAAACCACAGAGGGTATGGCCATCAAACACATCTCCACAAAGCAACCCTCAAACAAACAAGTAAGAGGGATCATGACAATAAAAAACAGCCCATATAGCAGCTAGTCAAGTGATTAGTACTTAAAAGTGCATTTTTATCAAGGTTTTATATCATCATTTTGCACTTGAAGTATCAATAACTCCTTAACTAAAGCATGTTTTATAATAACAAGTTTGATACCATAAGATATCTTTAATTTATAGTAAATGTTCATCTTAAATGCAGGCCTATCATATAAATGAAAGGATTGATTGATGAGTTTAAGTACGAAAATTGAAAGGACAAAGAGAGGGCCAAACTTAGAAAAGAGATGCTGGTTTAGTCCAAACTAGAACACTATTCAGTAATTGGGTCATATCTGGAGCTGTAGATCTTCGATTTAGGTCTGCCTTATATGGATGGAAAGCTAAGACATAGGCCTAAAACTTTCATGTGGAGTCCAAGATTTAAAAAAGGCCGTTTTCAAGTCCAAAGTGTAGCAACAACAGAGAAGTCCGAATCTATCCTGCAGCCCAGACACTGTTTAGTGTTCAGCCCATATCTCGAGTTCTAGAAGTCCAAATGATGTCAACTTTTTTTTCCTAGAAAGCTGAGACAATTTCCTAGAACTTTCATGATTCAAGTCTATTCAAATTTTGACGTTATCAATGACGTTTTTGGCAGACAAGAAGATAAGGATTGTCACCAAGTCAAGATGTGGCCACCCACTCAACAATTAGTCAACAAATCAATAGTTCCGAATTTTGGCCTATAAAAGGAGGCATTTGCCATGTATTTAGGCATCTTGGTTTTCAGATCAAGATCATGCTCTTGCTCTCTCTTTATATTTTGTAATGCTTAAGTTTTGCTTATATTAATCTCTTGCTTATGCTTTTCATTTCCTTTCCTTGTTTATTTATGTTTCTCTCTTTCATTATGTTTAGCTAAGTTTATCATGTCAAGGTGAAAAGGTTACACTAATGGTGTAAGAATAAGTATAATATAAACTCAACATGGACCTTAATGTTTGATACTAACATGTTTTATATTTGTTATCTTGTTCACTTTTAATACTTTGCTTGTTAAATGGTTAATCTAGATTTATGTTGTATAACCCTTGGTACAACAAATACTTGGCACTTTCATAGCCCAACCGTATGGTATAACCGACACATATGCTATAAAAGGAACTTGATTTGTTGTTAACATAAGTTATAATCATGAATGCCTGACAACATTTACAAGTATTAGCATTATTCGAATAAGATAACTAATGTAATCATGTTAACAATTTATAATCCGATTGGAATCTCCTTTGTGTGTGGTTTCCAGTTGAGTAATAAAAAGAATTTATACTAAACTTGTTTGAAATACCATTAGTGGATCCTCTAACCTTGACAATTATTTTATCCTTATTTAATCATTACATCAATATCACATCTCAAAGCTCTCTTTAAACTTATTATTATTGTTTTTGTTGTTATTGTTGTTATTATTTATAATTTATATAGTTAACCTCCCTGTGGTTCGACCCCGGTCTTGCCGGGTTATTTATTACTTCGACACTCCTGCACTTGGGAGAAGACATCAACCTTTTGGTCGTGTCAAGTTTTTGGCGCCGTTGCCGGGGAGGTAAATTCTTGTACAAATTATAGTATTTATTTTATTTTCTCTTTTCAGTTTTCGTGTATCTAACTTTGTTTCTTTTTCATTTGCTTTCTTCTTCCTTTTATTCTCTTCCTACACGTGCATGAGAGTTTGGTCACGTACATTAAGTGGTAGACTTTGTAGGGTATCCTCATCATTTTTAGAAAATATGGCCGAAGAAGATAATCAGTCGCTTCATAATGAGAATAATGAGAATAATCATTTGAGAACACTTAAAGACCACATGAATCCAACAAGAACAAGTGCACCCTCATGCATAGTTTTTACTCCTGATGCGTCTCATTTTAATTTTAAGCCAGACATTATTCAACTTGCATTTAAGAGAATTTGAAGAGGTCTGTAACACCTATAATGACTCAAATTGTAGCATGAACACCATCAGGTTAAAGCTTTTTTCTTTTTTCATTAAAAGATAAAGCTAAAACATGGCTTCAAAATTTGAGACCGGGATCTATTCGTGCTTGGGATGAAATGCAACAACAATTTTTAAAGAAGTTTTTTCCGTCCCATAGAACAAACTCTTTCAAAAGACAAATCATCACTTTCACTCAAAAACCAGGAGAAACATTTTACCAATGTTGGGATAGATATCGAGACTTGCTTAATACTTGCCCTCATCATGGTTTTGAAACATGGAGATTGGTTTCACATTTTTATGAAGGGTTAACTCCTA
>Ga0307513_10001703_pt1 | contig 31399 bp, 36 predicted proteins | sample 15_EM_MG_FD_202174 | JGI IMG/M metagenome (GOLD analysis project Ga0307513, IMG submission 202174) | Populus trichocarpa ectomycorrhiza microbial communities from riparian zone in the Pacific Northwest, United States - 15_EM | ecosystem: Host-associated > Plants > Roots > Unclassified | place... | reverse complement strand
TTAATTACCCAAGTACCTAACTCAAATCCCCAGCGTCGCGGCAAGTATATGATAAAGCTGCTGTCCAGGAGTGCTACTGCATCGACCCATATCCGCTCCACCCCTTGGCCAGAAGCTTTGCTCTTCGACGGAATCATCTCTCGTGTGGACAGTCTTTTCACCTCCACTATGAATATTGTCCTTTACCTTGAGGTTTGTGCAGGTCCAACAGAAGGCTTGGAGGCGGCCTTGCACGACACGGCTGGTTCTGGTTTAACAGACTTTACTCCAGCACCCTGAAAGCCCGAATAGTGCATAGCTATGTTGAGTGCCGGCAGGTGATTCGGTGCGTAGTATGGTGGCTCAATACCACCTCCTGTCTGAGGAGATATTGGCAGAGCTGGCGGAAATGAGACCCCCACTCGCTAAAAAGTGGGTGAATGATCTCGGCTCTTTGCTACATCACGATAAAGGTTCCAATAGAGGGTTTCGTTGTCAAGGTCCGACTTCTTTCTCAGTGATAACTGTCAGTGGTCGGTGCGATCGTCGAGTCAACGCGAATATGCAGTTGATTTTCTGAACTGGAATCGTGGATTGTGGGGTATCGAGGAACGGAATGGTGGGCGGCTCCAGAAGTCGAAAACGGTCCGGGTGGAAAGGACCAGCCAATTCGGGCCGACCCCTGGTCTACGGGGCGGGTATTGCTGTTCTTTTCTCATCGTGTAGGACGTTCATGCGGCAACTTCTTCGTCACAATCCTCAACAACGACCATACCTACGAGATTTCTTAAGCTGCTCCAATAGTGAAGCCGGAGAGGATACACTCTGTGGATGTGTTGAAGAAAGAAGGGGTTAAGGGCGTATGTGTGTGTGTCGGAGATTGGACTTTCGAGGGCCCGTTTCGTCTTCCACGCCGCGCATCAGGTCTCTGTAGAAAATTATAGGGCTGTAGCCCCTTACTTTTTCCCGCCATTCTACATCCGTTTCGTACGTGTTTCACTTGTCATTTACTCCATTGGTCGTCCCAGCTTACAGCGTAATAGAACAAGAGCGAAGGGGTTTAATATTTCGTTCCCCCGTCCCGTATTATCTCGACAGTGTGCAATTCGATGGCTGCCAGGTTGTCCCAGATAGTGTGGTTGCCTCACTTCATTCACAGGCTTTGGATCTACCAAGGATCGTACGGTGTTAGTTTAAAGACCTCGTACGATCTTATCACGAATTAGGGAGAAGCATATCCAATCAACCTGGAGTTTTAGGTTACGGGCTCGGCACGCGGGATCATCAAACTGTGGGATAATCCAATTCAACAGTCACCCAAACACAAAGGTGTGGCTATTTGTTACTCAAGTCGACCCTCCCGCTTCACAGGACGTTGCTTGGCCATGAAATACACGTCAACCGACTTGTATTCTCGGAGGACAGTGTTCTTCTGGCCTCTGGAAGTATGGATCGTACCGCGAAGGGGTGGGGTATTGTGAGTGGTAACCCTCTTCACGTGATGGAACCGAATGGCGGCTGCTACGACGTCTTCAGGGCTATTGGAGCGAAGAAAATGAGGTATTTGGCACTACATGGACCAAATGAGACTTTTCGGCTCCATGTTGGAGGACATTTCATGGGACGGACGGTCCGGAAAGGGTCTAATTTTTTATTATGCCGGCCGCTAGGAGAGTATGTCGTACCAAGAGATGGAGATTAAGTGGTACTGGTTTGTGGGGATGCCAGAGTGTTGATTTCAGGCGTTTTACAGGTGAAGGCTGAGCTCATTAATCAGGTGACGGGATGAACAATCATTCTACAGAACTCTCCTGGTCACGTGGCAGCTGATCTTTAAGAGGAACAACCGTATATCGGGGATGGACCCTGGACCTTAGACAGAGACATCTAAAATTTCGTAAACAGTACCGTAAAAACGCGAGATATGGCGTGTTCCCGATTCTGGCCACCGGCTTTCCCGCAGAACGCGGTGGACGATGTATAGACAATTAGCAAAATTTCAAACAAATTACGTGAACTCGTTAACAAGTCAGATAATAACCAAAGGCCACCATCCGCCAACCGAGGAGTAGGGAACTCGCAACAATCGCGGAAGAACAGCGGCCGCATAATCGACTTGCTCCTACATTGGTTTCGGTACTAAAACAGGCGGTGGTTATACCCTAGTCCACTCTCACAACAACTAGCGGCATAGAGACTAGCAGCAGATCTAGACTCGCCCTTGATCTTAGACTCTCACTCTAGCCGGCACGATAAGGACAGTGAGGGTACCACCTCCTTGGAGGCGTTTACTCTCAATGCAGGTGAGCTTTGCATTGCTCGGCGCAGATTCTGGTAGTCTCTTATGGTCTTTAGGGGACTCCAAAGACCCGCTGAACTTCAGCTCTCGAGTCCTTCTTTGCTCCTTGCCCTTGCAGTTTCTTTCATTTGTATTCGGACGACAACTCTATCTGTGAGCCATTCTGAACGCATCCGGCGCGTCCTGCACACGTGACTTGTTCGGGAGGTGAGTGAAGGCAAATCATATCCATATCCGGGTGACTTTTGGTATAGCTTCTATTTTTAGCCAGATCTATATATATTATCATTTCCCACCTCGGGTATCCAGGGTCCGCGTCTACAAGCTTGATTGACAGTGCCCTGCATGGCCATCACTGCTCATCACGCCTTTCTGACAGCTGTCTGATAGTCAAGCCATGCTCAGGTTGTAGGAAGTGCCAGCAGGGAATTGAACCCCGGCCTCCGCAACTCTAGCGGCAGCCCTAACCGCTGGGCCACTGGACCGCTAATGGGTGAGAAACCACCAACTCAACATGGGCGGCCTCGGACGAGAAAGTGGCGCAGTTGAATAAGTTGGAGCAGGGCCATCAAGGCCGGATAACTTTATTTACTTGTTCATTTGAAGAGCTTGCTCGGTATTTCCATTAAATAGCGTTTGCCGCTCGACTGTCTGTGGCTGGTTAGGACCCGTGGAACGCGCTGGTCAGGTGTCGTGCACACACCAATTAAGAAAACATAGTCCATAAAATTAGTAGAGAGAAAGAGAGTATGCAGAACAGCACGACTCTGGACTACTATAGGGAACACATGGTAACAAAATAAGAAGGTAAATGTTCAAATGTTCGAGTATGTAACGAACGAGAGGGTAGGGGTGTGGCACTCATGTCGTGGGTTCGTTAGCCTATGCGTATCCGTTACGATAGAGAACACTGTCTATGGCAAAAGTGATAAAACACGGTCCATTGTCCAGAGGTAGGGGTCGGGAGACAGGGAGAAGAACGGTGGATGTCTCATTTCTCATACCTCAATAGATCATCATGGTGCAGCAGTGACGTCGACCGCAACGCTAGTAGTGGTCTGGGGAGCGCGCGGGTCCTCCGTCGTTGTAGTCCTGACAGCAGGCTCACTGGGCGCGAGTCCAGTAGGCACAGGAACAGCATCCGGGCCGCAAACGGGCCCAGTCGGAGCAGCGAGGTTTGCCGCGCTGTATGCATCAGGATAGCTGCAACCCGCGATTTTCGTCATCATCAGCGTGGTATCGCTGTTGTCGTACCACCCATCACCACCGTCTACCCCACTGGTGATCACAGGCCCTGAAAGCGTGACGATCGGTGCGGTGGGAGTGTAAGTCGGGAGGAACGCAGCGTTGAGATTGCCAAGGGTTTTCGGTGGCCACTCCTCGTACGCAGCCGTAGCAGTGGGCAGGGCTGCAGGGTCGCCACCGGTCTGCCATGGTTGGAAGGCCCCGTTGAACGGCTGGTTTAGCGCCACACCAATAGAGTTGCACTTGCCGATGGCCTCGCGAGGGTCGGTTGCAACCCATCCGTTCTCTAACCCGAGCTGATACGACCAGAAAGGGGCACTAACAGTGCCAGTCTGGAGCGACTTGCCAATCTTCCACGTCCAGAAGAACCAGTTCTGCAAAGACTCCATGCTAGTGAGCAAGAATGTCTTGAGGTCGTCCTTCGTAGCTTGGTCCCAGCTCTGCCAGTTGTCCCATTGAGCACAACTGCCCGAATACTGGAATAAAGAGACCAGATCAGCAGGGCCGCAGTGAGAGCGAAGGGGACATACCGAGTGCGTGTCCGGTATACCATTAACAAACAGCCCACAATCGTTGATGGCGGCGGAGAACTCGCCAGCAGTGTAGATACCAAACATCTGCTGAGTCGTGTTGACATCCCCCGCCCACGAAGTGCACGGTTGAGGGATAAAGGAAGCCAATGGGGAGTTGTTCGATCCGGCGAAGGCGAAGTAAGGGTGAGTGTCGAGCGCCAGACGATCACCACCCGCAAGGAAGCCGTACCAGGAGTTTTCACCTGCGAAACCGTCGTGGATACTCTAAGCAGAAGGTCAGGGTTCGAAATTGTGGTGGAGAGAATAAGGACACGGACAATGATGGGACCTTTGCCTTCGCCAACGCCGGTGATGCCGCGAATGATCTTGTATGCTTGGTAATTGCTGAGAAACGGATGTTAGTTGCGTCTAGAGTGTTGTACAAGAAGACCTACAATTTCTCGAGTGCTGTGCGATCAAGTTGGGCGATAAAGGGCTCGTTGACAATCCCTGCATCGAGATGAGCGTCTCAAAGCTCTGGAGCATGTTTGGCATACCGAACATGGGTACGACCGGGGCATACTGCGGCTGAGTAATGAATTCGGTGATGACGCGAATGTAGTCCAAGGAGCGCTGAGCATTAGCGATACCCATAACACCTTCAACGGCATCAGTCAGGGTTGGTGTGATTGACGACGAAATATTGCTCACCTTTGAGCCAATTGACTCCGCCCGCACCACGTCCATAGCCAGAGTGGTTCCATCCGTTCTGGCTCCCCGGGTGGGCATGGAGATCGAGATTGATACCTGAATCTCAGTCAGTTGTATGCTTAAACAAGGCCTGACGGGTGCAAGTACGCACGAAGCCCATACTTGCGCGCCCACTGGAAGGCTTGGACGATATCTGGAACCGAGGTCAAGAAAGTCAAGACAATGGCAGTGCATCACACGCACACTTCCAAGAAACCTTGGCGTAGTACGGTTCGTCGTCGAAGGTCTGGACGGCCCAGAAGGCGATGGGAATTCGCACCCAATTCAATCCGGCTCCAGCGATTTGGGCAAAGTCCTCTTCGGTCTGCACAGAAGTCATTCCCCCACGTCGTCAGTGACAGCCAAGTCCACTTGGCGCGGGGATGGCTCACAATGAACGTCTGGTAGTGCTTCTCCAGATCATTAATCGAGCCATCTGCACGCATCAACTGCATGAGCGAGTACTCGTCGACCGCCGGAGTCGGCGCCGAAAGGTACTTCTCAAAGAGTGCAGGGGTGATGAAGGGCTCGAGCACAAACCAGCCACCCAGGTTGACTCTACAGCATGCCGAGATCAGACGAGCACAATTAGATGTCGAAGGTCACACTCACCCTCTCACGGTATCCCGTCCCCATTTCCAAGTCTCATTGAGCGCAGGTGTCCACGACTGTCGATCAAGCACTGCATGTCAGATTTGACAAGCGCCCGGCCCGAAATGGTTGCGTACCTGGGCTTTTGCACCGTTATTGAAAGGGTCCTTGGGGTCGTAGACCCAGAAACCCCCAAAAGGATTCTTGTAGGTGAAATTGCCATTGGGAGTCTCCACAATGGAGCCGTCGCCACCTGTCGTCTTGCGATTATCCTTCACATCCGGCGGCGGTACTTCTGGAGATGTGTTGTTCTTGTTGTCGTTTCCGTCGGTAGTGGAGACGTTGCTCTGACTAGATGTGTTCTTCGGTTTGATGACGGTGAAATAGACAGGTACAATGATAACGACGACGACGACGATGAAGACGCCAGCCCCGGCAAGGATCCATTTCATTCGACTGGGGCGGGTGGGCGCTGCTGCAGTCTTCTCTGTGTATGCTGCTCCCGTTTGCGTTTCTGGAGCGAGCAGAGTCTGGTCATTTGGCGGCGTATGGGGGGTGTTCATGCCGCTTTCGGCGTTGAGGCCTGCCACTGACTGTGAGGGTGTGCTGAAAGGATTGGGGGGCTGCAGCTGCGACGACATTAGGAGACTCTAAAGTGAACGGATACACCAGTGACGGTTGAGACCAGGAGGAGTGAGGTTCCAACCCTGGATGCTCTTTGTCCTCTTGGCGTTTCTGTCCTTATGAGCTCAGCGGCGAAAGGACACCAGATATCGACGAAAACAGGTCATAAGCAGCATAAGAAAGCCCCTCCGAGGCCTCCGCTCTCAAAGAATGAGCAAATCAAACGGCTCGCCGGATCGCTGTGCTCCCAGCTCGATGGAGAGCACTTCGAAAACGCGATCAAGTCATGCAACAAATGTAGTGGAGTGGCTTCAAAATGATAGACAAGAACTCACCAATTTATCAGTGCTCGCGCTCGATCCAGACGACCAGGACGCTTTGCAAACCAAGGTCTGGCTCCTGTTCAAGACAAACGCTTATACGCAGGCCCTAGATGTGACCCAGTCGCGTCCCAATGAGTTCCACTTTGAACGGGCGTATGCGCTGTACCGATTGCAGCGAGAGACTGAGGCGGCAGAGGTTCTCACCAGACTCGGCGACGGGCTCGGCGAATCTCACCGAGCGGCGGCCTTGCTCCAAGCACAAATCGTAAGCTGTGGTCTCAACTCCCTCGACAAAACAGGTTCTCACTCACCACGACCTCAACTGCGCAGTTGTATCGACAGGGTGATTATGCGGCATGCCTCGACAAGTACACCCGGTTACTTGAGAGTCCCGATTTGGTGAGTGCCTCAGACGGTGCTTTCAGTCCTGCTAAACCTCTCGAGTGGCATACATAGACCCAGGAAGAGTACGAGGATATCCAAGTTAACATCCAGGCCGCAGAAACGCACGTCACCTTCCTCACAACGGGCTTCTTAACCGCAGTACATCAGCTCCCACCCGTTTCAAACCGACAAAATCTCGAGGACACCCCTCTCCCATCTTTACAACCCGTCTTACCCCAGTGCGCTGTCCCAATAACCTCGACCGTGCCTGTCGAACCGCCCAAACCAAAAGCACCCCGAAAGTCGCGCATACCCAAGGGGGTCATCCCAGGCGTCACACCCCCTCCCGACCCAGAGCGCTGGATCAAAAAGTCTGAGCGAACACGGGTCGAGACGAGTGGCAAGAAGAAGAAATCTGGAGGTGCGACACAGGGTGCTGCTGTGTCTGATTCAAAACCTTCGAGTGGTGGAGGGGGAAAGAACAAGAAAAGAAAGTAAATAGTCTCACGCGGTGTGAATGTACATGTGTTTGGTCGAATCCACGGAAGTATGATGCATACCTTCTCCCTGGGGATAATTTTTGTGGTGGAAATCTACAAATGTAGTCAGTACATGTTGGAACAGACAAAAGAACACTCACCAGAGCTAGAAAGGGAGTGCGCCAGATGGCGGAGGGGATATAATATGAATGGAAGCAAGAACCCTACTTACAACCTCTAAAACAGAGTCCTAATATGCGACTTCGTGTCCACCATCGTCGTTCATATCCTCATCTTCCTTCGCCTGCTCCTTCGCCTCAGGTTCCCCAGAGTTGCTCTCTTCCTTCGGTGCCGTCTCCTTCTCAGTAGCCATCGTCGTCTGTTCCTCCTCCATTTCGTCGTCTTTGACAGGCTTACTCAACTCTTCCGCGCTTTCCCGCAGCTTACGCACTTCCTCCAACCCGACGCGTTTCTCCTCTGTCCACGCCTCGTACTCCCTTTTCAGCGCATCCTCAACTTCACGTTTTCGCCTATTAAGGAACGCTTCTTGGGAAGGGAGTAGTTTGGCGGGAAGATAGAAGAGCGGGGGAGGTACCGAGCCGATAGGTGTCGCTCGGGGAGGTTGTAATTGGGCAAGGATATGGGCGGATGTGCGGGAGGTGTCAATTTCTGTGTCGTCTAGAGGGATAGCGTCTAGACTGTCGGTTGTTAGAAGATAATTAGATAGGCAAGGAAGTTGACGCTGTCGGTGGCGAATCTGCAAACAAGAGAGGTCGGGAAGTGGCTCTTAAATTGAGGATAAACAGAGGTGGTGTACCGCACGTACCACATTTTCTTTCATAGCGAGTTCCTCCTCCCGCCGGGCAGCCTGCAGACGATCCTTCTTGGCCTGTTCCTGCCGCCGTACAACGATCGACTCTCTTGCAAGTTTGGCATGGAGCTTTTTCTCCAAGAGCTGCCGCTTTTGCGCCTACAAACCAACACGGCACATTTAGAATGCTCGTCAGCGGGAAGCCTCGGATTGGAGGGCTGGAGAGGGAACGCATACCGCCTCGCTTGCATTCCGTAGTTTGTCTTCTTTCTTCGCTTTAGATAACGTTCCAAGGAGCTGACCAAATGCGCCGCGCGAGTTGGCATTCAAGTCCAGTTTGCGGCGGACGCGTTCGCGCTCAATGGGCTTTTCTGGGGTCTCGATTCTAATGACAATGAAATAAGTACAGGTAATTGGTGATTGCTCGGTGGTAAAGCGAACATACACTGCGTCGGCCATATTTTGGGCGGAGGCTGGGTTTGAAGACAATGCAAGAGCACTCGGCTCGTCCACTTCTTCCAGTACTGGGATGTAATGTGGATTTATGAACCATCAAGCAAGGGAAGCAATAAATGCACATCGTGAACTCCAACGACGCGCTATTGGGTGAGTCTCGCAAAATCATCGACCTTCAGCTTGCGATATAACCTATGTGTCAAAGCTCCGCCAAGGTCTTGCATGATTGCCAGAGTCGTCTTAGACTGGCACGTTACTGTCATGGAGTGTTTCAGGCCTCGTGTTCATTACGGCACTGTGTTATTTCTTCTTCGGTTCAAGTGCCTCCAGCTGCTGCACTGACGTCCCCTATCATTCCAGACTTCCGCCTCGTTAACTCCATGTAACTGTGTCCTGTGTACTATTGAAGGCGCTCTCCATCGGAGCAAAAACCAACTTGGACCGCAGCCCCAATTCTCTCTTTTTTTTGGGAAGACACCTGCAGAATGGGATGAATGAACCCGTGCAATGTTAATGTCAAGCGTGTATACGTGTGTGCCACGACATCGGCCCGCGTCAGCTCTACTCCTGTCATACTCACACGGCCGCTGCGGAGCACACACTTCCATCGGATGGTGATACAGCCAGCCGGGTTTTATGTTAACATGTTCTCCGCCTATACGAACCTCCGCTTCTAGAAGCGGGTACATATCGGGCCCTTTGGAGCTCGCTGTGAGACAGCACCGCATATTCGGGGCATTCCCAGTCAGGCGGCCCCACCTACGGTCAAATATAGCCTCCGAGTGGGGCCGGAAACCATGTGTTTATCTCTCACACTATTCCGTCTTGGACCCAGCTCGTTCCCTCTTGCACAATCTCCCTCTCGTCTTTCCTTCTCTTCCTTCAGTTTAAAAGAGCAACCATGTTGCTTAAATCTGGAGCTGGGTTACGCCGTGTGATCCTCACCGTTGTTCTGCTTTTCGGCACTGTAAGCCGCCCGGGTTTTCTTCTCCAAGTTTGGGCTGACCGGATATTGCAGACTAGGTGATTCCTGCAATCCATGCTATAGAAATACTTCGTGGTTAACCTTAACTAGTCTCTATCTTTGGTTTGCGAAGCGCAGAAGTCCCCATATTCACAGCTCAATATCGACTAGCCCGAGTCCTGGACCAGGCAAGCCAGTAGCGAATGTAGAGTTTAACCACTTCACCCCGAAGTTGATGAACGACACCATGGGCCACCGGAAAGCAAACGCGGCTTTCGTTATTCTTGTCCGGAATAATGAACTCAAGCAAGTCGTCGAGTCACTCCACCAAATAGAAGATCGGTTTAATAAGGAATATGGATACAATTACGTTTTCCTTAATGAAGTCCCGTTCACAGAAGAGTTTGTCGCGTGCGTTTCAGCCACACTTCTCTCCAGGCTGTAGCGCTGATACAGATGTTTCGTCAAGTTGGACCTCAAATATAATTTCGACCAAAGCCGAATATGGTGTCATTCCGCACGACCACTGGTTCCAACCGGAATGGATTGACGAGGAGCGAGCTACTGCCGAACGCACCGCGATGGTTAAAGAAAAAGTAATTTACGGTGGTAATTACACGTCCCTCCACCCATTCACGCTGTCAATTAATCGAGCTGCATAGGTTCCGTTTCGTGAGTCGCGGCGCATGTGGAATAGGGCCGCTCGATGAATTGACTATCTTCAATAGCTATCGTAACATGTGTAGGTTCAACAGCGGAGTCAGTCTTCAAATCTTCTCAACCCCGGCCCGGCATTGACGCATTCAACTAGTTCTTCTATCGGCACCCGCTTATGGAGAAGTACCGGTACTATTGGCGTGTAGAGTGCGTGTACCATGGACCATTAAACATATACACGAGGTCTAATTAGGGCTTCGACCCTTTATAGACCTGGAGTCAAGTTCTTTTGCGATGTCAACTACGACCCGTTCCTTGTATTAGCGGATGAGGGAAAGGTCTACGGATTCACCATTTCCCTATACGAGTTCTCGCGGACTATCACCACACTCTGGCAAACCACAAAAGATTTCATCAAGGAGAATCCTCAATACGTTCATGAGGACAACGCGATGGGATTCTTGTCGGATGACGGAGGAACGTCCTACAACTTGTGCCACTGTGCGTATCGATCCCGACCGGTCGAAACACAATTGCTCATTTAGTTCTAGACTGGTCCAATTTCGAAATCGGAGATCTCGATTTCTGGAGAGGAGAAGCATATAGCAAATACTTCGAATATCTAGAGTCCAAGGGTGGTTTCTACTATGAGGTCTGTATTCTGTTTCCCTTATTTCCGGAGGACTGCGCGGTAATCTGCTGCTCAGCGCTGGGGAGATGCTCCAGTACACAGCATCGCAGTATCACTTTTTGCCAAGAAGGACCAGATACATTTCTTCAAGGAGATCGGATACCGCCACGAGCCCTTCCAACACTGCCCACAAGGAGACGCGCATAAAGCCGGTAAATGCTGGTGCGAAGAGAAGGATAACTTTGATTATCAAGGGTTCGTGCTTATATTTCCATCACCCACGGACGTGGTCCCTGACGTCTCGCAGGTATTCTTGCACTTTCCGATACGACCGGTTATTCAATTCCTAGTTTGGGTGATAGAGCTTTTCGCCACTCTTAGAAGACTGATTTTCTCCCATTTCATTGTGATACCCGCGACTGTAGAGCTGCGATTGCAGCAGCGATAACCTCTATCTAACAGCAATTGGCTTGCATATGTATTGCTATCTAACTCCCCTGCCATTCATATACCCGCCTCCTTCCCATCGCAACAATATTTGAGTGTATGAGGTGGTCCGGAATTGATTTTATGGGGACGAGGGTGGTGCGTATCAGATCGGTTGGATAGAATTTTATTGGTATTATTACTCGGAATACCCCAAAGAGGGATACGTGGGTTATGCTCGTTGAAGCCGAGAAAACTTGTCTTGCTGCCACCCATGTCCGCCTATATCTTCGAGTTGCCGACAACAGGGTCGTTCACATTTGCAGACATAGTAATAGATAAGGAGAACAAGTATGCACAGGCGATCTCCAACGCCACCGCGGCTCGCGCCAGTGTACGCTCTGTATTGAAAGCGAGCAAGCGTGCCGAGGACAGCCAGAAGGATTATTTACGGCTGGTGAAGGTAGGACACCAGATCGTTATGTTCTTTCATTCCTGAGAGCCTTGCAGATTCTAGACGATTATCTCCCTCACCTATATGGAGTAATCGGATCCATCACAGCTGGGGAATTGGAGCTCCGTCATCAACCCAGTAAGCTACAGCCACTGACCTTTACCCTATATTTATGAATGGGACTAGTTCTCTCGTGGCGGACTACCTTGACCAACTCGATGCTCAATACATCACCACGTCTATCCCTCGTCGGGTTGCAGGCGGATGTGGCTTATACGCTTTTGACATACGCACAAGCACTTTTTAATCTCGCCACGATGAAAGTCGCTTCTCTTGGAAATTACGAACGAGAGCGCGCAATATCGGATAAGGAACGCCAAGAGAAGGACGAAGAACTCAACATCGCTGTCCAATTCTACTTCAAAGCTAGCTCCGTGTTCAAGTATATCGGGGATGAAGTACTCAGTGCCTGGGAGAAAGAGTTAAGTGGCGCCCAAAGCGACGGATCGTCAACGGCCAATACGACACCATATGTAAAGCCGGTAGATCTGACGAGGGAACTACTCTTCTCGCTGTCAAAGTAAGTTCAGATCCCTTCCCCCCATCCTCCACCACCCACCTAACCATTCCGCGATAGGTTCGCCCAGGCAGAATCCCAATCCTTAGCGGTCCGCAAGCTCCTCTCCAAATCAGCCTACGACTCTACTCTAAACCCTGGCCCGCCCCTCCCACAATCCCACCCTCCGGTTGGCTTCCTCGTCAAGCTTCAAGTCTTCGCGCACGACCTCTACTCCTCGGCGCACGCCCTCGCTAAAAGCGCGCGTGGAATCGGCGTCGGCACGGGCATAGGGAGCGAAGTGACCAAGGACCTCACCAAGCACTTTGCCGGCGAGATCGCCATGTCGTCCGCAGTGACGCACAAGTGGCTCGGCGTTGACGCCGGTGAATTGGGAGGGGCCATAGGCAGGACCAACAAAGCGGGGGAGAGTGTGGGTTGGCTGCGATGGGCCCAGACTGAGCTGGAAGAATTGAAGAAAGACTCGGGATCGCACCGCGGATTGTCGTACATCTCAAGCGCGAACAAGGAGAGAAAGGAAAGGGTCTCTGAAGAGCTGCAGAGCGTTTCTGCATTCCTGAATCACTACCAAAAGATGAACGATTCAGTAAGTGCCCTAGGTTTTTCCTCATTGGTTGATTAGCTGAACGACAACTCCGACAGCTGCATTTCGAGAAAGTGCCGGACAAGGCCACGTTGCAGGCTTCCATGCCAGGCGGACGCGCATTCGCCGAGCTAAAGTCGTATAAGCCTCCGCTGCCTGTCTTCGGGCCCGGCAGTCCTGGCTTCATAGCCACGCAAATGAGCGCAGTAAGACCCGACGAGGACGGTCCTTCCACTTTTACCTCCCCATCATTTGGGGTGAAGGAGGAGCCGCGGCGGTATTTCTGAGGGGCAGAGGGTTCGTGACCAGAAAACACTGTCATTCCAAGAAAGAAGAAATAGGTAAGGTATCCAAAGTCCAACTAGGGCATAGTCATAAGCAAAAGTTGTGGAGCGGAGGAGCAGAAGTATAAACAACCCAAAAGACGAACGAGCGACCCGCAGCATTAGAGATGTCAACACCACTCTTAATCGCAAATGCCAGATTCGAGCATAGCACCGCACCTGCAACACCAATGATCAATGATTCGTTTCCCTAAATAAGATGTGAAGGGCTAGACTGACCTCCTGCATCGCACCTTTCGGTCGACAAGCATGCACGCCATACCAAGAGGGAACCAGAAGATGGCTGCTAGAATGCCGACGAGCCCAAAGCTAGAGTGGCGTTCATGGCCCTGTTGGAGACAGACCATCTCGGGGTGCTCGGGCGGCAACAAGGAGGTGATGCGTTGCTGAGTGACAGGGTGAACGTAGTGGTACACCGTCACACCTGTGGTGGGGGAGGCACTCGTGGTTGGCACGTCAATGAGGGGGGTACCATGGATGACGGGCATGGCAGTTGGCTGTGGTTGCTGCTGCGGAGGGAGAGGGAGCTTGACGTCCTTTGGGTAGTCTGAGGCATTTGGTACTGTAACAGCCAAATCAGAGTTAGAAATATGAGTTGGCCGGAATGGTAGAGTAACCGAGGGCGACGAACCATTGGTGATCATCTCATATGCGGGAGGCTGCGAATCGAGCGTCGCATTCGCGTTCTGGTTCTGGGCATCGGCAATCATTTGTTGCTTAATACCGTTGGCGGTCGGAAGAAACGAGAAGAAACGATGAGGGAGGCTAGCAAAGAAGGGGGGGGGTCAAGGACGCAGAGCGTAAGGAGGCTGGGATTATGAAGCACGGAAGCCGCAGTTAGGTGTGGTTACGTAGGCCGCCGCGCAGTCACGGCCACGGCAAGAGCTGAGGCACGTGCACCCGCTTCCGAATATATTCCGACGAGCAGACGTGGCGCTTCAACTACCACACGATCCATTGAATTGTTCTGTTTTTCAAACCACTGATGTCCATCAATAACCTCAATAGACTCAACCGAGCTCTTTCTTCCTTCAACCACGTCACCCATAGCTGGGCAGCCATACCCCTGCGCAACCACCATCACCCAATTACCCAGAGGCCTTTTTCTCACCCAGCAGCAGATGCCATCGGCAGCAAGCAGAGCCTATCCCTCACCTCTTGGAATATCCAGGCCTCCCTGCCCGGGCCTGTCCCACGCTCCAAGCTCATCCTCGATCGCATCTTGAAGGGACCCAAGTTTTCCGACATTATTCATCTCCAAGAAGTCACTTCCAGCGTCCGACAATCTCTCCTCGACGATCCCAGAGTACGCTCTGGCTTTCTCACGACCGATGCTGAGGACAACACGTCTTTCAAGCGCGTATCATTCGCGACCATGACGTTGCTCTCCAGCAAGCGTTTTGGCTCTCCGTTGCTCGACGAAGAGGGCGACGAGGGAGGGGGGGGGAAGCTGATGCTCGACAGCGTCTTCCGCATGCAGCTGCCCAGCCGGTACGGGAGGGATGCGCTCTGCATGGATGTCACCGCCCCAGCTGCGTCTGGCGCAGTATTCCGTCTCCTTAACGTGCACCTCGACTCCCTCGACTCCCATTTCCGGCGTGCCCTCCAGATGAGGTCACTGGCTGATCTCCTGCGCGAGCCCGGATCCAGGGGTGGGATCATCGCAGGCGACTTCAACGCAATCCTCCCCAAGGATCATGAGCTCGTCGACGAAAACGGGCTGCTCGACGCCTGGGTCGCGCTACACGGGAGTACCGGCTCTGATGGAGCTACGTGGGGTGTCGGCGTGGAACCGAAGAGCAGACGGAAGGCAGGCAGGTTAGACAAGGTCGTAATGTCGGGCTTGAAACCTGACGAGATCGACGTCCTCCAGCCTGGTCTCATCCAGCCCGATAGGTCCTGGAGCGACCACTGCGGGCTGCGCTGCACCTTCACCATCTAATACGGTAAGCAAGTTTTTTTTTCTAGCCTGTTCGATGCGTATGTAACACCTGCTTTTCCCCAGTCGTAATTAGATCGAAAACGGTTGAATCATCATGTTTTTCTTATGTTGCTTTTCTTTTCCAACGTCGAATGGTCCATCCCTTTTGACTATGTACCTACGTTTGTGAGATTGTCCGTGTAAGTCGTTAAGACGCATAATCGTTGCCTCGCAGCTATAGGACTATGCGAAAGCGTAAAATGAATGCCAGAGAACTTGTCCGGAGTCGCAAGTCAAAGCTGAGTTGTCACGTCTTGAGGCTTTCTTCTCAAGTACGAAGACTTAAATGTTATACGTCGATAAAGGAATGAACGTCAAACTTGGCCTACCCAGATATCAAGCTTAAACTCAATGCGCACGATTTTCAATCAAATCAACAATCGTATTGCAAACATCGCGGCCCCAACAGGCGGGCAGTATTCGATGAGTGCGTGCTAGTGTAGGGGATGTGGTAATGGAATACAGGAGAGGCGTAAAGGAGAGACGCAGATTCAGCGATCTAGTGCTACAGTGGACATTGGAACCGCAAAAAGAGGGGGAGATAAAGCCACAGACATGCAAGACAAGGCAGCATCAATGGGTGGGTCGTGAGACGGTTTCGGCATAATGGGGAGAAGGGATAGATCGAGGGAATAGAATACGAACGCGGGGTATGTGTTTGAGATTTAAGCGTTCTGCATGGCGCATCAAGGAGCTTGTTTATATCCTTTTCGAAAACTTCTGCAAAAACCTTTGCCCTGCTCCGCCTGCCATTTCTGGCTCTCCAAGATCCAAATGTGACCGCCTGGGCGGAGACATGGGACGATCTAGAGACACGGGGAGGAACGCTGCATCAAAGTCTGCATTCGCTTGTGCGCGGGTGGGTCGTTGTTCGCGTTCGAAAGAGCTACCACGTCCGTGTCCATCACTATGACTGTGGCTGATGAGGGTCGAGGTGGAATACGTCGGCAGGGGGAGGGCCGGTAAAGGAGGTGTTAGCTTCGTGGGTGTGGGCATAGGCGGGATGATAGGAATTGAGGCGACAGGAACAGGCACAGGGATAGAGGCTGGAGCGGAGGCAGGAGCAGAGGCAGGAGCGGGGGTAAACCCAAATTTCCCGTCGTCCCGGAGCGTCTCTTTCGACAGCTTGAAACGGATGGTTTGCAGACCCTGCTGTAAGCGAATGGGCGAGGTCTTGCCAAAGCTCAATCTGTGCGGGTCCACAGCTTCGAGGTCATTAGCGCTCTCTTTGGAGCGATGCGGGTCGAGGGTGAAAGTCGACCGGCGGGCGTTGAGCATGGCCAGGAGGGTGACGCTGTACACCTTCGACAGCGGGATCGAGGCGACCATGTGCAGGTTGTTACCCTCGGACGCAAGGAAGAGGATGAGGTGCAACGCCGTCATCCCCGTCGTGGCCAGCCCGCCTTCGACCGTCGTTTTCATCAGCTTGGAAAGCAGGTTGTCCGTCTGCGCGAACCCGGTAACGTTAACCGCGAGGAAGGTCACCACTGTCGAGGTGATCAACAGATCGCAGAGCGCCTCGCTGCCTAGCCATAAAGTGGCTGTTGTAGCTATTTCGTGCACGCGCGAAAAGTTGGAGAGGACTTGGACTTGGGCGGCGAAGATGATACCGGTTACGGCTTGGAAAACTGCAAGTGCACTATGGGAGGGGTATGAGGGGGGTTGACTGGGCGAGGAGATGAGAGGGTGAAGTTACCAGATGAGGAAGACGACCCAGCTGGTGACTTCGAGCCGCTTGATCCTCCGTGCGTAGAAGAGTTGTAGCAGGCAAGAGTCTAACACTACTATCAGTCATCGTTCACCGTCCGCGTCTTTGCAAACATACTAATGCTAGTAAAGAGTGGGACGGCAATCCACGAGCCCGCGGGGCTATATAGCGCACCGGTATTTCCCCATCCGACAATAAGAGCATACCACGCGTGTTGCGTGGTCATAAAAATTTGAATCGTGTCGAAAAGGAAGATGGCGTAGACGAGCCGTGCTATCCAGGAATTACCAAGGCGCTCTTTGGGGAAGGAAATGTGGTAGCTGTGCAGCTGTGAGATTTCAAAGCCGTACAGTGCCCAGTTGAAGAGGTAGCCAATAAGCTTGCATCATTTGTGGGTAATTTTGTCCGAAAGAAGTTCAAGGGGCGGGACATACCATAGGCCCTGCGCTGCAAGGAGAGATGATTAAAAGGACGTTCGAGCATCAATCTCAGAGACTTACAAGAGGGTAGCATTTGGTGAAGAGGACATTAGGCAAAGGAGGGACGGCGAAGGGTGGGACGGCGGAGGGACGGCGTGAGGAGAGGACTAGGCGGATAGATATAGTAAGACCGCGTCTGGGAAGAACCGAGGACCATTTGAAGGACGCATATGGCGAGGGTCGACCTCAAGGCCTTCCATATTTGGTAAGGTGGGAAAGACAATAGGGCGCATCGGGGGTCACAGAGGCCGCTCTGGAGAGTGCAGGAGTAAATATAGTAGCATTGAGGAGGTATTTACAAGTGTTTTCTCAGCGTGGTAAGAAGTAGGCATGAGGGAGACGGGCGTGACGGGCGTTGTGGGTAGACGCCGGGACATTGGGGCGAGCGCTGAGTGGGCCGGATTGTGTGGATTGGAGGAGAAGACGGGTGCAGATAGGGAAGGATGGCATGGGGTGTCTTGGACTGGCTAGCCCCGTAGGAGCGGGGCGAGAGAGGGAGAGTGGGATCTTCCATTCCAGCCTGTCATCGACTTTGGCCGTGCAGAGAGTCGACCGCGGCGGACGACGACGGGGACGAGTGAGATGGGGGCTTGATAAGGAAGAGTAATCAAGTAACCGTCGATTTATTAGAAAAAGATAAGTAAATCTGCTAACGACAATCGTCGCTGTGTCAGACAGCGACCAAAGCTTTGCTCTGACGGCCGAAGCGACCCCTGCTTGCTCCCCGCTCCATCACACACTCAACCCTCCCCCGCCGCCATGCTCGACCCCTACGCTCCCTATGGTGGCCAGAATAGCGCATATCCTCCCTCATCTCTCTACTCGTCATCGTCGTCCACGCCGCTCCCGCCCATGACCCCGGCCGTCGCCCCCACCGCTGCTGGCGCCAACCCCGCCCACCACGCCATGAGCCCTCTCTCCGACCCCGACGCAGACGCTTCCACAGACGACTCGGAAAGCTATCCCGTGCAGGCTCGCCCTCTCGCTGGTTTGAACGGCGACAAAATCAACCTCCAGGCCGTGGACCCAGATCTCTACGGCCTCCGTCGCTCTGTGAGTCGTTCTCTCCGCTCAACGTACATCGTGCTAACAGCTCGCCATCGTGGTCATATCCAGAAGAGGAGCAGAGATACTGTGAGTATGAATTTTCAAGGCCACCCCCTTTGTGCTTACCTAAGCGTTCTACCCCTTAGCGCTCCTCAAAGTCGACCTCTGACGACGATGCAGACGCAGATGGCGACGATGACGAGGATTATGAGGACAACAAGGCCACCAAGCGCAAGCGCGCTAATCGCGCGGTGACCGTCACGAAGGGTGAGTCTGTGCGGCCAACCGCCTGCCTCGGCCATCCCCTTTGCTCACCTCATCTATATTCGTCTCTCATCGGTAGCTAAAACTACCCCCGAGTACAACAACTCAGAAGGCGGCTCAGATTCCGACTACGGCGCGCCCTCACGGAAAAAGAAACGCATGGCCGCCACCAATGAAGATTTCCGCTTCAGTAGCCGCGGTAACCGCGTCCCCAACTATGCAGAAAATGAGGACGATGAGGACGCCAGCGGCGACGATGACGATATGATGGACATCGATGGCGTCGCGCATATATCTGCTGGTCCAGAGGAAGAGGTGCACGAAATCGAGGGAGTCTTCGACCATCACCGAGATGAAGAAAGAAAGGAAGATCTTCAGGATGATTTTTACACTAATATTGTGCGTCAGTCCCACCCTGGCTGCCTCGTCCTGCTCCTGACTCTTTTCCACCTCCAGCGCTTCCACGTCAAATGGAAAGGCTACTCTCACCTTCACAACACTGACGAGATGTACATTTTCCTCAAGAACTTCAAGGGAATCAAGCGCGTGGATAACTACATTCGCACCCAGCAGCAAATTGCCGCTGAGGCCGCCCAAGCACACGCCGCAGGTGATCTGGAAGAAGAGGAGACATACAACATCATGCGTTCACGACAGAAGGAGAATCTAGAACTCCTCAAGGTTGTTGAGCGGATTGTCGCACACCGCACCCGTGCGGAGGACGGCGTCGTCATTCCCGAATATTTCTGCAAGTGGCACAGCCAGAACTACGATGCTGCGACCTGGGAGAGTGAGTTTCACTCTGTCCAGCTCCCACCGCTCTTACTGACTCGTTGCGTCAGAGTACGACGAGATCAAGCACCTCGCCCGCGAAGAAATTGAAAACTTCCGGAAACGTGAGCAGAACGAGATGTTTCCCTACCGCTCGGTACAATACACCCTCCACAATCGCCCCAAGTTCGAGAGTGTCAAGCAAGACCCTTCGTACATTGCCGCTACTGGTCAACAGCTGAAGGACTTCCAGTTGACTGGCTTGAACTGGATGAACTATCTCTGGTCCAAAGGTGACAACGGCGTGCTTGCTGATGAAATGGGTCGTACGTCTTCTCTCTTTTAATGCGTGAACAATATTGCTCAGCCTGCGTCTTACAGTTGGAAAGACAGTCCAAAGCGTCGCTTTTCTCTCATATCTCTTCCACGAACGCAATTCATACGGCCCCTTCCTAGTCGTCGTCCCGCTCTCTACTATTACCGCCTGGCAGCAACAATTTGCTAAGTGGGCACCAGACATGAACGTCGTCTGCTACCTGGGCTCTGCGGCCGCCAGGGTGGTGATCCGCGAGTACGAGTGGGGGACACCTAAGAAGCTCAAGTTTAACGTCCTGCTCACGACCTACGAGATGGTCCTCAAGGACTTGCAGGAGATCTCACAGATCAAGTGGCAGGCACTTCTGGTCGATGAGGCGCATCGGCTGAAGAACTCCGAGTCGCAACTGTACACCGCGCTCTCGTCGTTGATGATGCAGTTCAAACTGCTTATTACTGGTACACCGTTGCAGAACAATGTTAAAGGTTGGTCCTCCCACTTTGTTGATGAGAGCGTGTCCAATCTGACAATGCATTGCTAGAACTCCTCGCTCTCATGCATTTCCTGATGCCCAACGTTTTCCCCTTAGCCAATGACTTTGACCTCAATGATCCCGACCAGGAAGCCAAGATCAAGGAGTTACATAATAAGCTCAAGGAGTACATGTTACGCCGATTGAAGACTGAGGTCATCAAATCCTTGCCGACCAAGACGGAGCGGATCTTACGTGTCGAGCTGAGTTCTATGCAGGCGCAACTCTATAAGAACATTCTAACCAGGGTAAGCCATCCATTATACCCCTAGAGGACAGATGCTTACAGCCCCGAAACAGAACTACCAAGCGCTCAGCAAAGGTGGTGCCGCAAACATCTCCTTGCTCAACATCGCGATGGAGTGCAAGAAAGCCGCAAACCACCCGTACCTCTTCGACGGCGTCGAGCCGGAATCAGTAAGCAAAGACGAAGACTTCAAGCAGCTGGTCAAAAACTCTGGCAAGCTCATCCTGCTGGATAAACTGCTTGCCAAGCTCAAAGCGGAGCATCACCGGGTGTTGATCTTCAGCCAGATGGTCCGCATGCTCGACCTGCTCTCCAGTTACCTCCGCATGCGCAGCTATGTGTTCCAACGCCTGGATGGAAACGTTGGCGCCGATCAGCGCAAAAAGGCGATTGAGCACTTTAATGCCCCCGGTAGCCCGGATTTCGTGTTCTTGCTTTCTACCCGCGCTGGAGGACTGGGTATCAACCTGGAGACCGCTGATACTGTCATCATTTATGATGTGAGTGCCCCTTCGACTGGTTTCTGGTATTTGTACTGAACCAATGACACAGAGCGACTGGAACCCGCAGAACGACCTCGTGCGTTTTAGTTGACTTTCTCTCTCTAGTTTCCCATGCTGATGACTCCCTTAGCAAGCGATGGCTCGCGCTCACCGTATCGGCCAAAAGTCACACGTCAATGTTTACCGCTTGGTATCTAAGGATACAATGGAAGAGGACGTGTTAGAGCGCGCAAAACAAAAGATGGTTTTGGAGTATGCAAGTGAGTAACCAACCAATTCCCTCCTGTCTACTATATAATGCTTATAATGCCCGCTTATTTGCAGTCATCAACCAGATGGATACCTCGCAGGCACACCTCAGCACGACCGGCAAACCCGAGAAGGAGAAGAAGCCCAGCAACCAGGAACTCAGTGCAATCCTCAAATACGGCGCGCAGAACATGTTCAAGACGGATGACAAGGAGCTCAACAAGAAGCTTGACGAGATGGACCTCGACGATATCCTCAGCCGGGCCGAACAGCACGACACTGTCGTCACGGACCCCGCCGGCCAGTCGCTCGGTGGCGAAGGCTTCTTGGCCTCTCTTGCGGAGGTGACGGACGTGAAGACCGATATCAACTGGGACGAGATCATTCCCCTCGACGAGCGTCAACGTATGGAACGCGAAGACGCCGAAAAGAAAGCCGAGCAACTCGCTGCTGAGACGACTCAGGGTCGCAAGAGGCAGGCGGCTAACGTCACATATGAGGGTATGGACATGATGGACCCTAGCGTTGCCACTGCTGGCGATAAGAAGAAGAAGGAGACCAAGGCTCCTGCTCCTGCACGCAAGACTGCTGCTGCCAAATCCATGGAGTTGAAGGACCGAGATATTCGCGTGCTTGTCAGGTCTTTGCAGAGATGGGGTGATGTCAGGACTCGATATGACGAGATTGTGAGTCGCATACTTGCTCTGTCTGTGGGTGGTGGCTAAGGGGAATAATAGGTCCGGGATGCTCGCTTAGAAGGCAAGAACCAAGGCATCATCTATGAAGCCGCTGATGGTCTCGTTGAGCTCTGTGAGGAGGCCGTTTCAACCCATAAAGCTGAAATCCGGCAACGTGTCGAATCCGGCCAACAACTCACCGCTGCACAGAAGAGCAAGGCGGTCCTCGTTACATTCCGTGGTGTACAAAATATCAACGCCGAAACGGTTGTCTCTCGCCACCACGAGCTGAAGATCCTGCATACATACTTGTCGCGCGAAGCAGATCCGTACTCCTGGCACCTTCCCGTCGAGAACGTCCGCCCCACTCTCAACTGGAGCAGCAAGTGGGGTTCGCAAGAGGACGCCATGCTCCTTGTTGGCGCGTACATTCACGGCTTTGGCAACTGGGAGTTGATGGTTGCCGACGCGAAGCTCGCACTTGCCGGCAAGGTGTTCTTGGACGAGGGAAAAAAGACTAGTGCGGAGGGCGAGAACAGCAGCAAGCCTATTCCTAATGCCATTCACCTCGTCCGTCGCGGCGACTATCTCCTTGGTATGCTTCGTGAACAGCAAGAACGTGCGCGGGAGCTGCGCGAGTTTGAGAAGAAGCAGAAGCGGAGGGTCTCCACTCCGCTCTCGACCTCGATTCCCACTCCCAGCAAGCGTTCCCGTGAGAATGACCGGGACCACGAGGAGGAAGGTCGCGAGAGGAAGAAGCGGAAGAAGACGCCTACGTTCACCGATTCTGAAGAGGAGGATGACGTTATCGACGAGCAGACCCTCAAGGAGGAGCTTCGTTCGGTCAAGAGCTCGCTGATGGCGCTCAAGGGTTCCGACAAGATCCAGGATCGTGAGGAGAAGCTCAGCGTCCTCCGTACGGCTCTCACTGCCATCGGCGAGCGTATCGCTATCGTGATTAGCGACCGCAAGAAGAGAGGCGAAGACGCCGAGAAGTGGAGGAAAGCTTTGTGGGAGTGAGCCGCCCTTTCGTCATTGCGGCTAACAGGATAATTGACTAATTCGCCTTTGTAGATTCGTTACGTTGTTCTGGCCCTTAGACGTCAAAGCCGACAAGCTGCAATCCATCCACTCGAAGTTGGTGCAGCAGTCTGGCAAGAAACCCACCCAAACCGGAGGTGCACCTGCAACCCCCGCGCAACCCAACGGGCATCGTTGAGGAGAGAATGTACAGTTGTTGTATGGACTCTGAGCCGTAGAATGGCCGCTTTTTTTCGTGCTGGTTTCGTTTTCTTGGTACCATGTGGCCCTGATCATGCCGACTCTTATATTCTATTGCCTTGCCTTCTTGTAGAGTGTAATCCTAAATAACTAGATCGCGGAGGTCGGCCGCGGCTGTGTTATACCATCGCAAAATGTTCGCTTCCACGTTTCTTGGGGGGTGGGCAATTTCCTGAAAGCGCCGACGTCCGACTAACACCGCATCATTACGAACTACCTCGTGACGAAAACGCTCTCAAGACGTGCGCAGCGCACTGCACCACACCACGCTTCCAACAAAGGTGGGCTACCTCGTGGAATTCCCCTGCTGACCTCGTTGAAGAGGCCTGCACGCCATAGCGACCATGGCGATAGAAGATGTGAGGTTCGGAGTGCCGTCGTTTGGACCAAACATGGACCTCTCCCCCTCTTCCGTTTTGCTCTTCGGGACCATCGCACGAATCACCATTTCCATCTTCAAAAATGACCTAAATATCTTGTACACTAGCCAGACCAATGTCGTGCTCTTTAATGCTTGCCTGGGTATATTATTATACCAGACAATTGTGGAGGCGCGCTTGTTACCCGGCCTCTTCGCTGGCCTCGGCGTCAGGATAATGTTCGCGCATATCGTGGATGGACGACGGTGGTCGGTTATATCGGGCCTGTTAATGGGTATTGCACTCTCGGATGGTGTGTGTTCACTGGCCCCTTCATATGGAGGTACTGACGCTTTTCTATAGTGATAACCCTGTTCTGGGATTATGCTACTGTAGTGGCGACCACGCCGAAGAAGGTGAAACGTGTTCGACGCCTGAGCAATCCTAGACCCGTACCGGAGTCTCTGGCTAGTATTTCCGTGGCGAGCGATACAGAGATGCTCAAAGCGAAGGGATTAGATCTGGAGATTTTGTCTCTCAAGCGGAGGGCGGCGGAAGCAGAAGCTCAGGTCGCACGTTTACAAGAGGAACGGAAATGGGCATTGTGAGTACAACCTTACAGGGGCTTCGGCGCAACCCTAATTCCGCTTCCTAGATCCCAAGGTAATGGCGCGCGTGCAACTCAGTTGAAGTGGCAGCGAGAACGAAATCAACAACTAGCACGTAATTATAAAAAGGAACTAGAAGAGAAGCAGAAGCAGAAGCAAAGTGAGGTCACGTCATTCGAAGCCACGCCCGATTCTGATTTGTTTCCAGGCCCGGTAGAAAGACCTGTTGTGCCCGTGCGACTTCCCAGTGAGCATAGGCGCGTCAAGGTGACACGGAAGCCCACGAGAAGTCAATCTCGCGGTGCAGGATCCGACACCGAACATGTGCGGCATCATACCCGCGAGCACCTCACACGGAGCTACAAACTTGAGGACGGGTCTGAAGTCACAATCTCACGACTACATCTAGCGCGAACGCGCTCAGACTCGTACACGAAGCCAGGTAAAGGTGCTATGAGTGATGACGAGGAGCAGGAACAGAGCATCCCTATCCTCGTTATGAGTGGCGATGAACAGGAAAAGAGCAACGGGCTGCCGAAAGCATGAGATTCCTGCTCTTTTTTTTTTTTTCCGTACAATTGTCACTGATGGTCATATTGCGCTCCTGATGTGTTGTGTTAGCCTGCCTCTATTTGGCCATGCTGATGACCTCTTTGTATCTTCCTTTCTCCCACTCCCTTGCAATCCTGTTGTCCCCATTATAATACTACTCCAGTTTACTCGTGCTGAAATGGTTCATCGCGTGGCAATTGTTCCCCAAGGCAAGACGACCGTACAGGAACCGAAGGAAAAACTCACACGCGCCCCCGTAGCGCTACTCGACGCGTCTCAGCGTGCAACTTCATCGACATCATGTGCACTTCAGCACCAGTCTTCTGAGAACGCGTCAGGCCTGTCGTTCTTGACGCTGCCTCACCCGCGAACAGGTCCAGCGGCGCTCTGTGAATGAACGCACCCAATACTTATGCCTCCCAATTAGCGATACCTACCCTATTCCTTCCTTACCTCTCGCCAGGAAGCGAAGATGACTCTAGCGCCCGTCACGAAATTCTCGAGGTCCAAAGTGTCGACCCTACCGCCAGCCGCTCATGGTTTATGGAAGATGACACCATCCTGGAAGGTGAGTCTCTCTACTGAATGCTTCAAGCCTCATCTGATTAGCGATTCAACAGACGGGCGCCTCTTCATGTTCACCCCTATCGACCCAGCGTTTCTGCTCCTTCCAATACTAGAAGCGACAATACCAGTGAGTATTGTGCATCTATTCCCGTGTCCCATCTCTGACGGTAGTAGGACGACGGCGTCCCAGCCAGGTTCCGGACATCGGACGATCTTTTCCAAATCGCCGCCACCAAATTCTCAACTAATGATGACGAAAACGTCGACGAGCTTGAACAAAAGAAAGTACGAGATGACATTACAAAGTTTTCGGGACTCCAATGCGTTAAGGATGCGCTAGAGTGCATCACTGACAGCCAAAGTGTGTACTGTGGTCCCTCTCGCGTCTATCTCCAACTGAGCGTGAATCGCTTAGCTCTGGACAAGAACCTCACTGTGTACCGATTTTCACTCCAAAAAACCCTTCAGCGGCTCCAAACCAAGGTGGAGCGGTTATCAACGCCAGAGTTCGCGAAGGCATCCCGTACAATAGGCCGGTCATTGGCCAAAGACGGGTTAGGGCCGGACGAGAAGGTTTCGGAGGACGTGCGACAAGGTCCCTGCTTCCCATCCTTTGGGTCTCCCTGCCATCACTCATTCCCACACAGAGGCCCGAACAAGGCTCGCGTGCCAACTGATAGCTCAATATCTACCACAGAACATTTCTGAGGCTCTTCTGGAATCGTACAGGTACGCCCAAGGACCCACCCCCTTGTCCCGCTTTTTCCTAACCGTTGGTCGTCAAGTTTCACAACCCTAGACGCTCACCTCGAATCTCTTGATACGGATGCATATCTCCCAATAGCGTCCTCGACAGCCAACGGTAAAGGGGACACTGGCAAGAACGGCTCCGCAGCAGCAGGCCCGAATGGAAACCCTAAGAAGCGTAAAGCTGAATCACAAGCTTCGAATGGTGTCAAGAAGTTACAGAAGACTGACACCACGGGGATGAACAAGCTTACCTCATTCTTTGCAAAGGGGAAGAAGAATAAGAAAGCGTCCGACAAGGGTGAAGACGAGACCGAGGAGCAATAAGCAATCACAATGTACATGTCTCGCGGCTGTCTTTTATTTTATGTTCAGGAGTGTGATGTGCACACCGAACCCGGATAGAAGTGTTTGAAGCGCATCTCACAGCTAATTGATTAATGTACGGGGCATAAAAACACGTAGAAGAGCAAAAAGATCTACTTTGGGGCTACATTCGCATCCGATTCGGCGAGAGTAAAACAGCATTGAGACACCAGCCGAGACGATTAGACATGGGGATTTGAGAAGGAACATATAAGACCACGGGCCACAACATTGCTGTAGTCCCGTGCCCTAATCGCTGGTAATATGGCAAAGGAGACAAAGGGTAAGCGGACAGGCGACTATGGATACTATTGATGAACGCCGACTTGCTTCAAAGCGCACACACTAGAGTCCGGACAAAGGTTGCTGATGGGTTAGCATTGAAACAGTGTGATTGGAATGTGTGATAGGGAATAGATTAAATTGCGATGCGTCGAAAACGTGTGGGTCGTGCAGATCCAACAAAGGCTGACGTGAAGGGGGTGGTCGTTAGCGGGTTGTGGCTCTTCAAAATCCATGCTCCATAATGGAGATGCACCCCGAAAGAATCGTCTCGACAACCGACTTGCCAATAGGCGTGAGGGGCTGCATATGTGCGTCCATTTCCTCTTGCAGCGCCGGCCGATCAGGGGACATGGCAAGCAGAGCTGCGTGTTGTTCCTCCGCCTGCTGCATCGCATGATGTCTTAACCCCATGCGATCCAACCCATCTGTAAGGAGTTCCAGTCCATTTTCGGTACCATGGCACACCCCGACAACCGCTGAGAAGCTCCCCTGAGCAGCATGGTACTGCGGATTCCCAACGAGAGCGTCCGAAAGCGGCGCATCGACAGCTAATCCGAACCGAGGTAGTTTGATTCCGCACTCTCTCACATCCATGTACGAAAGCATCCTTGCGACAACTCTAAAGCTGAGTTTCTTCGGTTTCGTCTGTGCCTGGCTCGTTTGTCGTAACTGCTGCTTTAACTGCAATTGCTCTTGTTGTTTCTTCCATTCAGAGGGTTGCCCACTCTCCTCCGAATGCGTCTGTCCGTGCTCTAACTCGCGTCCACTGCCGCTCCCCCCAACTGTTCTGCTCCTACTCGTGCTGGAGCTGGCGCTAGTGTTATAAGAGATGGCCATGGCGGAATGCGAACTCGGCCGTTTCAACAACTGCTCCTTCGATCGTCCATGTCGGGGCCTCTTCCGTCCAGCACCAGTACTGCGTGGCTTGTCTCTCGCACATGAATCGAAAGGCACGTAATATACAAGGAGGTATGTACGCTCCTGAATCGGCGTATGGTGCTTTGAAATACCCGTATCCGACAGGCCCTCTTCGACCCAGAGTGGGAGGAGCATCATAAGTGCGTCCTCCGGGATGTTCTCGATGATCGAAGAAGGGGGCTTGTTGGCCTTCTCCTTCTCCTTCTCGAGCGCAACCTGGGCGTTTCGTTTGCGTATTTGCTCTGCAGGGGAGGGCCTAGCCTTGGCGGGAGGGATCAAGCCTACAGCACGGAATGAATCATTCAGATTCTTGATGATGCGGTCTTCCTCCTGCTTAACTGACTGTGGCTGCATCAATAGCCAAGGAGGTGAGTAGGCACCGTCGATCGAGGCTGAGGGTGGGCCATGCTGGATAACACCACCTCGGTTCGGAATGTTCGGCAGCGGCTTCTGACCAAACGCACGCCGTACCCAATCCAAGCCCCTTCCAGACCCTCCACGGGCTAGTGATTGGTCCTCCAGGCGGCCGCCGTTGCTCAAAGAGGAATGAAGGTCGAGAGTCTGGAACGCCACGGAGTGGGGCGTCGGTTTAGGTTTAGGCGTGGGCGTCAAAGTGGATGTCGTCGCGGTCGAGCTCTCTTTGTCTATGAGCTCTGCGATTCGCGTCTTGTCAACCTCTGTGACCTGGAACGACGAAGGCCCGGCCTGCTGTTCCCGTTCTGAGGGTACCTTCGCCGATATAGTTTTGGGTCGGGGTGACGATTGTATAGGGGTTGCATTCAAGTTAGGTGCTCCAGCGTGTATCGTCCGTCCTCTATGGCGCGTTCGTGCGCGAGGAATATGAGGCTCATCATCCACGAGATTATGAGTTTGGAGCCTCTGAACCTCAGGATCATCTTCGTACGGTTCGTGAGGAGCAGGTCGAAGTCGGGTCTCTGGTGTGGTAGCATACGAGTTTTGCACAGCTTTGCTAGCAAGAAGAATGGCGTGAGATGCGAGAATTTTCTGGCCGGTAACATGAAAGCCTTGGAATATCGAGAAAGCGTGACAGCGTGAATGCTTGTGGATGAGATAGGCCGGTCCTTTGCGACGGGCTCCTTCAGGCGTTAGACCTTGGAGGACGTAGGGTCGCCTGTTTTCTCCTAGATCTGTCAAAGCACGCAGCCCCTTAATATCGGAAAAATAAGCGCTCGGAGGACAGGCTTACGAGTCTTCCCCGGGCTCAGAGCATACTTTCCGATTGTCCGACATTCCCATAGTTGACCTTCAGTGGCGTGCCGAGTTTGCGGTTCAGGCGACTTTTCCTTTCCTTTCCCATTCGCTCCTTGAGTAGTCGAGGGAGAAGACTCCAACTCCGGGGGGGGAGAAGGATACATATTCCTAGATGATTTGAGGATAATATCCGCATGCCGCTTGAACGTCCACGCCCCATAATGTGTCTTATAGACCACGTCGTTTTCAATAACATGCCGCGCAAACGCGTCGTCTACAGCGCTGCTAGGACGGACCACGTCCCAGGGTGCGATGTCCTGCAAGTCAAGTACGGCCTGCTGAAGGAACTGTGCCGAGTCGAGGTGGGATGGCTGTGGCGAGTGTTCTCTGTTAGCGTTGGACATGACAGGCGTAGCAGGCGTCGAGTCCATGATATAGCTCAAGTCGTACCCATTGGTCGCAGCGACAGCTGCCAGCTCGTTGGTAATCCCGCGAGAGGGTCGCATAGGGGCAGCATCCCGACGGCGGGAGGAGGAAGAAGAATATGCCGCTGTATTAGGTAACGAAGGAAGGGGTTTATTAGGTTCCAATCGAACGGGGAGTGGCTCTGTCCTGTTCATCGTCGTGTCCTCTTCGTCGATATGCATCGGAGTGTCGATACCATGAGCGACCTTGAAAACACTTGATCGCCGTCCATCTCTACCCTCTCCAGGTGCCATATTAATTGGCAGGCTGGGTCGTCGTGAGCCATCGTCGATGGCGCGGAGCTTGGCACGATCATCCCTCGAGCGCTCGTCTTCATCAGTTTCCGTCTCCGAGGCGGACTGGTATCTGGTCTCCTCCCTAGGTGCCATGGTGGTGGCTGCGGTAGTCTGGCCTACAAAACGAAAGACAGTAGGAGAACCGTCTGGCCCCTCGCTGGTGGGTGGTGGGCTACCAAAGGTAAAGCTTGATAATCTGTCGTAAATAATCGGATCAAATGCAGGGGGCTTGAGGGGCTGCAGGTCTTCCCCTGTATAGTCTACCGGACGGAAATTGAGAGCGGGAAGGGAGGTGCGCCGCTCCGTGTGGTTGCTGGCGTCCGACCTGCGTCGTTGGGAGGTGTCATATCGTCTGGCAGTGCGTCGTGAAGTGTTTGAACCACGCCTTGAGGAAATCCTACGAAGATTGTTAGCGGGGACAATGGGAGGATGACAACGAGTAGACCGACTGCGAGGAGAGCGACGCCCTTCGGATGTTGTCAAAAGACCCATTATTTGAGTTGTTCAACGATTGCCTGCGGTAGGCTAACAGACTGCCCGTCAGGTCGTCCGAAGTGTCCATCATGTACGCTGGCTCCTGGTTGGCGGTGTCGGGGATGCCGGTAGCGTCAAGAGGGATGTCTGCGAGAGGGGTACGAGGAATAGATTGTCTGCGGGTGTGGATTACTGCTGCCGTGGTTGTTGGGGACTTCTGGGAAAGCGCCTGGGTATCGGAAGAGAGCATCGATTCGAAATGGAGGGTGAATCGTCGTGGGCCAGACAATAGAAATCCAGGCATTCTCATTCCAAATTATTCCCTGGTTAACAGCGTAACCCTGGGGCCCTATGGGTCATGGAGGGTGTGGTGGTAGCGGACAAAGAGTTGAACAAACCATGTGCTCCTCTCGTGGCAAACACAAACACCGGCTCCGGCGGCCGCTTCCATCCCCTACTTAATTACTCCTTCTTTCTATTCCGCAGCCCTCTCCTACTTCCCCCCTACTCGGAGATATTATTTAAATGTTGCCATTATCAAGAAACTAGTGGCTGCTGTTTACCCATTTTACTTAAACGACCACGGCCAGTTCTATGCCAGAGAACACCAATTACTATACATTACCAATTTATTTGACCCATACCCAATCTTGCCCACCCACCCCTTAGCCACAAATCAGTATCCAGTCGCCATGTTCTCGTCTGCAGCTACTTTGTGTACATTGTTGTATTAATCTAGCACTCCCAATTGTGTCGAAGAAGGCCGCACCATCAGGGGAAGTTGGGGTGGCCGGAAATCTACCACGAACCCCGTTGGATCACTGCAATACTCCAAACAAATACTAGGTGGACCCAGAGTAATGCTTTTGCTGTCATTCTAAGACTCCTAGCCTCGTTCCTTGAGAAACTCAAACGAGATTCAAAAATAAATAAGATACAAGTACAGAAGAGGCAGATAGAACCAACATGACGCCCGCCGGTTGCGGACTCCCTGGGAATTGAGGACACAGTACAAATTGTATAAACAAGAATCGACCCGCTACTCATTCCTCAAGCTTGCTCAATTGTACGTCTTCACGAGGACGGTTCTTTGCCTTGGCCACAGCGAATGCGGCCGTCTGGAAAGCAGTCCCTTTAGATTCGCTCATGCTGCGGGAAGGAGAAAGGAACTCACGCATATCGAAATTAGGATAAGGTTTGGCAGTATGCCCACCATATCGAGGAGGCAACCAAACGGTGGCGCGCCAGGTAGAACGCTTCGCACGGACGGGAGGGCGAATAGCGAGGTCAGGCAGATGGATAGGATGTCTGAACCATTCAGAATATGTACTCTTTGGAGAAGGATGGCTTCGCCGGTGAGTACGCATATCGAGAGTGTGATTCCCCCTAAAGGCGGTATTAATGAG
>Ga0307513_10001702_pt1 | contig 31429 bp, 20 predicted proteins | sample 15_EM_MG_FD_202174 | JGI IMG/M metagenome (GOLD analysis project Ga0307513, IMG submission 202174) | Populus trichocarpa ectomycorrhiza microbial communities from riparian zone in the Pacific Northwest, United States - 15_EM | ecosystem: Host-associated > Plants > Roots > Unclassified | place... | reverse complement strand
TGTTGTGATTTATTGGATTTATGTTTGGTTGGAGGGATGCGTGACCGGTTTGCCGGGATGTGAGCCTGGTTGTGGCTATGACCTTGCTTGCGGTAGTGATTGATGGACGGCTATGGGAGGTGGATTTTATTTGTTTGTACCCTAGTTGGGTGGTTTATTATGTGATTCCCGTGTGCCGGCCGGATACTCAGACTTCGGTCTACGAATCGCGCGGGTGGTACTTTCCAGATGTACTGCGGGCTAGGCGGGTTGGACTGGCGTACTCCTTGGAACGTACTGCTGTATGGTTGTGCAAGCCCGGATAGGTAGTCGCTCCATTCGCTTATTAGTTATAAATAAAGATATTGAAACCACACCGAGGAAAGCAAGCCAATCAACAACCTTTTCTCCCCTTCTCAATTCGTTCAAGTGCATAGCTCCCTACTTCGCCCTTGTCAAGGCCTTTAGGCAATTCATCGTCTGGTCAACTTTCCACCTGTTTGTCTCCCGGTATATCAATAGGTCACACATACGCACGGGAGGGTGATTTCGGCACGCGCGACACACCATCCAAAACTAAACGGGTCCTGCGAAATCAGCCCAACACCGGAAGTAATGTGAATGGATGCCAAGAAAACTAGTGTCTTGGCTGGGAGAGTTGAAGACTGAGACTTGAGATGCAAGACTGTTTGGGCCCTTGGTGATTCTTCGTCCGCTGTTACTTGACGGTACAGTATAGGTTGATCGGGGTATTATGGTATGAGAAGTTTCCCCTACTGGAGATGGGGGCCTTGAATGTCAGAACTTGTACTGTGCCCTATGATAGTATTACTCCCATCCCTTGTCCGGGGGTTTAAGTTGGGATAAGCACAGAAAATTTCTTACTCGTATCATACTCTTCTTTTTTTTCTGACTGCGGCTTCAGAATACTAGCATATTGCGAGGCCGTGGTAGTGGGCTGTTGCACTTGACAGTATTATAATAGCGGGGATTACCTCTTTCGGCGGGCTAAACTTGTAGCAAGTCATTGGTAAACTAGATGCGGAATAATAGAACAGCATTGGTTACTCTCTTCACCATCTGGCTCCAAAAGAACAGACTGCGTTTAAAAGTTCCTACCTCTGCTTGCTGGGAGATTGAGCTGTGGGAAACCCTAGAAACGCTGGTAAATACTGGTATGATAGATACAAAATATCAAGGAAGCAAGGGAAGATGTCAAAGTTCTGAATCTAGTGATCTGTTCACAGTGTCTGATTGACCTTATACTTTGTCCCTTGGGCTACGAAGACTTTTCGTAGCCGTAGAGTTCGCGGTTGCATCCACAAATTCTTGCTCTTGGATCACAACCGAATCTCGTCGCGAGTATTGTATCGTTTGGGCAGGTGGAAATGAGGATCCAGCAAGTTTAACTTCGGAGCTGGGGACCCGTGATGCTGAGTGGCTGGTGGCAGAAGTCGGGGAGTTTCTACCTAGTTAAGGGGTTGCCGGCTCCCTATGAGCCTAGCGTATTAGGTTTTGGTCGAGATCGATAGATTAATACTCGGAGAGTGAGGAGGCCCTTCATCGCAGTTGAGGCATATCATGTTCTTTCAGACTCCAGCTGTGTCTTTAGTAACGAGATTTAACGTGGCATGATACGCTCTATCAAACGGGTGATGAAGGATATCAGTGGATTCTCTGGGCTACCAATGTTGCTTGCTCTAGGGGTGGGTAAGCCCCCCCCCCAACCTTTATATTTTTATGGAAGTTAGCACTTGCCTTGAATTTTCATGTAATAGTCTAGCCCTTGCATGCAGGGCTTGTACGTAAAAACGATTGAAGGATTTAACCTAAGGACCTGCCCCCCCGACTTATCTGCTCTGGGGGGGGCGGTTTCTGATCACACTTTTGGTGGGCGATAGGTGGCCTGCTCTGTAATTCCGAGTAACGAGGGTTTATGCTAAGTAGCAGTGACACCGCTTCCTTGATTTGCTCCGGAGTCTCTAAAAATCACCCAAGATTCTACCCCCGCTACGACACAACGTATGACTATTCTCAGTCTGCACTCCAAACGAGGTCGGATATAGGATAGGAAGGGAAGAAAGATATAGCTATAGAGTTTAGACAGGTCCCTCGCGCTGGGTGTGTGTGAGGGGGACTCCACAAGTTCCCCTTCTATGACAGCGCTTAGCCTCGCGTCCCGGGTGTGGATTATATGAGCCATTCTCTAGTATGATGGGATAGGTAGTATGATTTCTATACCGCGGTCGAAAGATATCCCAATCCCACTTTGAATCGAAATACAACTGACTGTGGGGGGGTAACAGCAAATACTAAGTGGAAATGATCACGGAGGTGGGAAACTTGCTGGTATGTTTAATTGAGGTGGCGACACCAAGGCCTACTTGAACAGAGCAAGGGAAATCTAGTGTAGAGCACTATATCTTACGAGCCGGCGGGTTACAGAGCTCGTTAGTTAGATATGGGAGCTGTGGGTGCGTGGTTGTAGCGGAGCATCGATCACTGGGAGCTAGCTGGGATCGTGTGTTTATAAGGGGGTGGAGGAGGCAACGGAGGCAGAGACTTTTCATGTATCATACATAGACGACTCCGCTCTTTTTGTGTTTTATCTATAGTTATTGACTTCCTCATCTTACAGTACTTTTTTCATCATTGACGATTTCTTTGACACTACCCACTGTGTGAGTGGCGATTGCCCACTTTTGGTATTGGTTTTTGTTTTCCTATCTATCATTTCCCCATCTCCTCTCATTCGTCTTCCTTCGTCTAGGATCTCTCCCTGGAAAGACTACCCGCCCGGACGAAAATCATTGTTTCAGTACAAAACCATCAAGCCCTTCCTTCTACGAAAATTAACTAGAAGGCGGTCACGCTTTGGTTAAACTCCCTGCAGATCCCACCGACAAACTGCCTGTCGCGGCTTCCTCACCATATTCAAATAATACTAAAACGGGATGGAACACAGCTACAGCAGGAGCACTACGAGATGGGGGATGTATGAAATGATGTAGAATCTTTCATACTAGTGTTATTGTTTGTATCAGGGTGGATATGGTATAGGGAGCTGCATATTGAATGAGTGATTTCTTGTGGTGGTAGTTACTTGTTGAGTCAGATAGGGCTCGATGCTTGCTGAGTTCTTCCTTCCACCCTTACATATTCAATGCCCTTTCCTGGTAAAGTCTAAAGGTTTTAGTTTATAAACCTGGGCATCTCTCTCTCTCCCCCTCCCTCTAAGTATTAGATACGGCAGAACTGGTGGGCAAAGTTCTCTCTTAGACAGGATTCCAGAAGAAGCGGCCTAGGTACAGTAGGAATACAAAAGGCTCGGAAGGATTTTATATCCTAGCCTAGCGGTAGCCGTTTGTGCTTAGGTACCTTTTATTTTTGAGAAAGAAAGCCGGAAAACATGGGTTTAGAGGGTTATTTGGGATCGGTAGTGAAAGGGATGGTCTGGGAGTTACTTCTCATCCAAACAAACCGATTGAAGTATCTTAGTATCTGAGCGGGCTCTCGTTTCCCTCTGATACCCCGCTGGTCATAGGCATTCCTCTCGGATGTGTTTCTCAGGGTTGGATCCTGCCACCGCGTATGGAGACTGATGAGTCTCACATTCTGAGGGAGGGAAGGGGGAGTCTTCGGTATCCCACTGTTGATTTCGCATGGTTTGCTATTCCCTTAGGCCACTTGATCGACCATTTGATAATAAGGTTTGAGGGGAGGGATTGAGCTCCTGGGTTCACGCTAATTACACTGAGAGAACGAGTGCTTCTCCTGTTGGTTGATTGATCCTGAATTTTTTTAATTTTTTAATTTTTTGTTTGAGGGAACTTAAGCTCAACTGGGCTACATCAGGGAACGTTGAGGCGCTGCCCTATAGGAGCAGACATTCCCTTAAGACTAGAGGGATTACAAAACACTTGCCACAAATCACCGGCAGCTACTAAGAGAATCTTTCATTTGCAAAGGAATATGTTAGGTATTGTTGGATATCATGGGTTGTTTGTCGATGCTTAGTCCTGAGGTTGTCTTCGCCGTTATTCGTTGTGGGACTCCCTTGTCTTCTTTGCTCTCTCTTCTTTTTCCTTTCCTTTTTCTCTTTTTATTTCTTAGCACGTTCTTTTTCTACACAGTGAATGAACCCAACGAAACTGGTCTTGATACAACTCCTATTTGACCTTTAACAGCTCTCTTGTTCTCACCTTTAATAAAGCTCTTCCAGCACCTTCTGTGCCCCATAAGCAGTTGTATAAACACTTCATTCCGCCCACCGCCTGTAGAGTTCGGCTCGCCGAGGATCATTTCCAACAAAATAGTCACAGCGGGAATACTAGCCTCAGAACACGGGGAACATTTGTCTTCTGATAAAGAAAGCGAGCGTTTCGGAGGCAGAGCACAGAAATACACCCAAACACACTGGCAGTCGTTCCTCGTTCCATTGATATCACGAGAGGGTGCTATTACTATCACTGGATACTGATGGTTGTTTATTTTTCCAATAATAAAGTATCAAGAGCGTGAAATGTCTATATTGCAAAGAAGAAGAAGCAGTTAAAAGACCAAGATGAAAGAGAATTATCGGCCAGTTCCTATGGCCTAATGGCTTGGGAGACTGGTCGGCTAATTTGAAACAGGGACCATCGTCAGTTCGAATCCGGGGGACAGTGGATTACTCGAGCATTAAAAACGCTCGGCGAACCACTTTTTTGCTGGGGGGTAGGGGTAGGTCTAGGGTTGTTGATACCCTAAGGTCAATACCCGCTGAATGGGGTGGAGCCTTCCTTATGGGCCTGATTGTATTTCTGATCTGGTGCTGCTATGATATGGTTCTGGCCGTCTATACTGTCAACCAAATCTTTTGCAACGGGGGGACGCCTTGGCATAAAAGTTTAGGTGGACATGTTCGACTCCTGCCAAGTTCGTAGTTTCTATAATAATTTACAAGCAACAAAACATATCAAAAATTACTAGGCCGTGTTAGAGAATTGAACTTATCTACACTTTCTGAATGCCAAGGCGTCCCCCGTTGCAAAAGATTTGGTTGACAGTATAGACGGCCGGAACCATACAACAAGCATAAAACCCTACTCCGTACCATACCGTCAAACCTTTTCCCCCACCAAAATGAACGAGAAGCCTGCGCATGGGTATCTGCCCTTCCATCCCTTTTCCATCCTCTTCTTTCCCCCCACCGAACAACCCTCCAGAAAGGCAGATCCGCTCCCTCCCTGAGGCGTCTCTCAAACTACCTTATGATATTCCGTGTATGGGGTGTGGAGCGCGGTACGTAAGAACCAAGGTGGATATGTATGGAGAAGTAAGCTCTTTCGCCCCCTGCTCCCTTCCTTCCGATGCCCTAGAGAGGGAGAAAAAAGGCGAAGCAGAGCAAGGACATATCTTGAGAACTAACTATCCCTGGGATGATTCGAGGTATAGTACTCAGATTGAATATTGTAATACGAAATGCTATCTCCTGGACTGCTGAGACCTTGCAAAATTTCATAGTGAGGTGGATATTGAACGAGTGATTTCTTACGATACTAGCTACCGGTTCCATCAGATAGGGCTCAATACTTGCTGATATAGTGCAGACATTTTCTTCTTCTAAATTTACGTAAAATATTCAAGTGCCTTTTCCTGTGTAAGTCTGAACGGTTTAATTCGTAAATATCAACATTTCTCACTCTCTCACTAAGCATTAGACTGGGCGAAGCGGGTAGGCGAGGTTCTCTCTCGGACAAGAATCTGGAAGAAGCGGCCTAGTAAGGGATACTACAGGCTTGGAAGGATTTTATATTCCGGAGTAGTGGGAGATACCTATGCCCGCCTGCATTTTGTTTCGGGGGGAGGGGGGGTATAGGGGGTTTATAAGGCGATCTGGATAGGTATGGGAGTGGACGGAATAGCATGGGAGTTGGTGCTCGTCGGAACGGACCGATTGAGGCATCTTAGTATATAAGGAGAGCGTCCATGGCTTCTAGAATTTGCAGCTAGTTTTTCCAAATCGGAGAAGGGGGTTTAATCTTTTTCCCTCTCGTTTCCCCCTGACACCACTCTTGTTGTCGTAGGCGTGGGAGGAAAATGGGAGCATCCAGTATTTCACACTCCATTTCGCAGGATTTGTTGTTGTATCCTCGCACCACTCGATCTACCTTTTGATAATAAGATTTGAGAGGAAGGATTGAGCTTCTGGGTTTATATTAATTACACACAAGGGAATGATTGCTTATCCGGTTGGCTGGTTGATTCTAAATTTATGTTTTTTTGTTCAAGGGGAACTTAAACTTAACTGTACTATATTAGGGCACATTAAGCACACTGCTATAGGAGCAAGCATGCTTTTAATAGCGGGGTTGTAAAACACTGGCCACTGATCACTGATGGCACCTAGAGAATCCTTTCCTGTATCAAACAACGGTTACACCGGGGATACTAGCCATGGAATCTGGGGAATATTTGCCCTATGAGAAAGAAAGAAAGAGTTCGTTATTCTATTGAAATCACAAGAGAGTACTATTATTTAATACAGATGTTTTTTTAGCCAAAGATAAAGTATCAAGCGCCTGAAATGTCTATATTGCAAAGAAGAGGCAGTTAAAAGATCAAGAAGAAAGAGAATTATCGGCCAGTTCCTATGGCCTAATGGCTTAGGAGACTGGTTGGCTAATTTGAAACAGGGACCATCGTCAGTTCGAATCCGGGGGACAGTGGATTAGTCGAGCATTAAAAATGCTCGGCGAACCACTTTTTTGCTGGGGGGTAGGGGTAGGTCTAGGGTTGTTGATACCCTGATGTCAATTCCCGCTGAATGGGGTTGAGCCTTCCTTATTGTATCACACTGATCGCCTTCCTGATCTGATGCAAGTCTAAGCAAACCCAACTCTGTACCATACCATAAGGCCCTTCCTTCTATGGCAATGAACTAGCGTTAGAAGGCGGTCACGCTTTAGTTCAACTCCCTGCAAACTCCATCGAGCAACCAATAGCAAGAACCTATCACTGATGTCCAATCTTCGACAAGTCCTCAACAACACCCGCGAGCGTGCAAAAGATTCCTTGTCAAAGATATTATCGCTGAAGCCAACCGGCTTCTGAAAGTCCGTGCAGGCCAGCGAGAAGGCTAATCCACGGGAGATATCATCTAGACGCTTGTTCTTATTCTTGCCATCGTCTAGCAGATGTCGCAATGGATCATTCTCTTTAGTCCCTGAAGACGCATTCCCATGTAATCTGAATCCCATAACAGACTCGACGATAGCCTGAAACAATCGATTTTGGCTCTTGTAGTCTGGAGAGTGGCAGCCAGTGAGGTAATCCCCAAACCAGATACGAAATGACTGCACGATGTTGAGACTTAATTGCATCTGGGTATTCCCTTGTCCCGTGGCAGTAGAAAGAAATGCCCGTAGGGAAGCGAGTATGGACAAGAACCTTCCGACCACGAAGGCTGGTTGAGTAGACAAATATCCTTTCCCTTGATCGAGCAGATACTGCACAACCCAACCGCATCCTCGGCGCAATGCGCCTCGACAATGTAAGGCCTAAGCCCGTGAATAGCCATCTCGAGCGGATACCCGTCAGTACTCCTTGGATTTGCCAGGCAGACAAGAAGGCAGATGTTCCAGACAACGGCACAAGCACTCAAACTCCCCAGCGCAGGATCCATAGTATCGAACAGTCGTCTAGTAACGAACTTAAACATAGCTGGCACCCACAGGCAGGTATCATCATACTGCAATTTCCCACATAAACAATGCACGGCATTGAGCACAACCCTGACCTTAAAGTACGGCCTCCGTGGATCCGGTATTTTTTCCAGTCGAGTGGCTGAATTCCACAATATCTCTCGTGTGAGCGGTGGTGGTGGCAGCGAGTGATGGGTCTTTAGACAGGAATCTATCCGACGTGCCATCCTCCTGCATAACCTGGAATATGGAAGCAATGATGAGCGCAAACTTCTGTTCCAACAGCCGTTTATACTCTTTATCCCCGAGCTGCTGTGTAATGCGAAGTTTCACATCCGGACGCCAGGGTGCATCCCCCTTTGGAGGCGTCGCCATCGCCAGAATTGTACTTGAGCACAGCCCACTAGCTATAGGCTCACAAAACAAGGTCCTATTTAAGATAATGTGGTGTTATGGAAGGGGGTATTGGAGCTATGTGGGTAGCGTAGGGTTGTTGAAACTAACGGCTTGCGTATTTTCTTCTTCTGAGGGATTCCAGGACCTGATGTGTGTGCGCGGGGTGCCGTACTTTTATGGATGGTGACTAAGGCGTAGCGAGAATTTGGCTGCTCTCATTTAGTGGCGGGTGCCGGACCGGGAGAATATATTTTGTCGCCGTTTGTGCGCTGAATAAAGGTGGGATCCTCCCGTGACAATACGGGGGGCAGCGTCATTGGGATAGAAATTATTGACAATTGAGAAAGATGGTTGATTGGTCCTTTCTACGTCCCGGGGAAAGAGGGCTGTGAGGAAGCTATAATCTTATTCGGAGGATTGTGTCGGATAGGCTGGGGATATGGCTAGTTACACGAGTGATTTATTGTGAGAACACATGGCTGGCACCCGCTCGGCGAAGTATAGTATATTGGCCGGGTTCTGGGTGATGCCTGGTAATACCGCGTATGATAATATTATGGTATCCCTTTTTGTGAATTGTGCGATTCCGTGTGGAGAGGGCTTAGAAGGTTGTTGTTGTTGGAACGGAAATTTATTCCTGACGACTTCATAAAGAGTCATGTCTAGGAGCCCGGTGTCGCTGTTTCGACAAATAAAGTTCTCAAACTAGCTCTGGAAGAAGCCTGGGATTCAATGCGATTACTTCAGGCTTGAGCGGATTTTATATCTTGTTCTAGAGTAGCTTTAGGAAAATTCAGTAGGTTTACAATGCGATCGATGGTAATTCGGGGTTCATGGCTTCCCGCACAGAGCAATTGACTCGTTTTCGCAATAGAGAGGGCCCTCTATGGTCTTCATAATTTGCTATTGCTAATACAGATCAGAGGAGGAAAAAAATATTCGTTTCTTCTTAATAATTATTATCTTCCTCTTCTGCTATCGTACCCCGCCGATCGCGGACCCCTTCTGATATGAGTCCGGATTCGGATTCTGCCACCTCGTAGCGGGTCTAATTTGCCCTACAGCCTTATTGAAGAAGGCTAAGGTCTTCAGTCTTCCAGTTCCCATAGGGCATGATTTCTTATAACCCCTGCCCTCCTGATGGATTGTTCAACAATGGTATCATACTCCCGATGCGGGGAATTGAGCTCCTGGGCTCCTGCTAATTGCACAGGGGTTAATCGGTTCTCGATATATTAACCACTGCGTCAGCTGGGTATTTCACATAATATCATCTTGGGAACAAATACTTATCCTACTGGTAGGTAGGGTTTTATTTTGAATGCGTTATCGAGGTAGTTTAGTCCTCAAGGGAAGGGAAATAGCAAGCTCAAAAGAGGACTGTGACACAAAATTCATGACTGACGGCAGGTGGTTTCGTTCGGAACGTTTCGTCTAACTTTCAAGTTCGGCGTTGGGAGTCCTTAGCTGAGCCCTTGGTCTGGCTCTACAGTACCGTTCAAAGATTTACTCGTAGCTAGCATACACTGCCGCACACAACCCCCCGACATGTCCACCCTTCACATTTCCAGTGACATCTGAACGCCTACTTTTCGCGTTACCCTAAAAACCATAGTATGATGCAACTAGACTCATGCGAAGCAGCCGTGTTCACAAATGTCTTCCAACTAGGGGCATGCCAGGGAAGGGCCATTTTGGCATAGATAATCGAGTGATATCTCCTTAACCGAGCCAAAGGGAAAAATAAAATGAGGGGTAAAGACAAAATAAAGACCTTTCTTGACCCATTCATATGGATATCCTCACTCAAATCCCCCCTTAAATTGGAACGATCTTCACAACCAAAACCCAGTCTCTGATTGGGTACATATCATACCCACTATGACCAATACTACGGGGCAATCCTCCGAAGGGAGAGCAAGGGAAATATGTAGAATTTCTCATTTTTTTCCATTCAAGTCGCCAAAAGGTTGCCCCTAACCTTGAGTTAAAATACAATATGGTGTAATTTTCAGGGAGATTTGAGGCACGTGGAAGGGCTCCGGGTGATTTCCTTCTTACTCGTAACTACTTCCCTGAGGGGGCTTGCGGGCTAACTTAGAGAGATCGACGTGGAAAGTTTGAGCCTTGCCTGGCACTTAAACTTATGACTAAACCAGAACGTTCTATAGACCCCATACGGGTATGGGGTGCATAATGCGGTGCTCGTGTTGTTAAAACTTTAAACAAATATTTGTTCCTGGTGGAGAACGGAAGAGGCCCGTCTGTTACTCAGGTATCATTGATCTAATCGATGTACACAAAACACTACGACATCTAGCCCCTTGGCCGTTTAAACTCCCCAAAGAACAATAGCAAGCGCACCTGTCTACTCTGAAAGGAACTGTGGTAGTAAGGAATCTCCCAAACCAGCTGGGCCAATCACCAAACAATTCGGCTTACAGTTTGCCGTCCCAGAATTGGATTACTGCCCATTTTCCACTCCAGGCCCACTTTCGCTTCTTTTCCTCGGCGTCCCCACTCCTGAGTTCTGCATCCTTCCCCTTGCCTAGTCCTACCACCACGTCCGCTTTACAAGTCCTCAACGCCAATACCCTCACTCCACTTCCCACTTTTCCCAGTTCTCCAATCGCCTTTGGGAAGCTGGTGGTAGGGTCCCAGGCCGCGTCAGCTGTCAGTTTACGATAGTTAAGGTCGCCTTTGAATATAACCAACTCTGACTGCCTAAGGTCCTCGAAGAGTCGCGGTGCAACACTCGGAAGCCTCCAGTAGGAGGCAGCCGTTGTCCAGAACCGATTTGGGCGCAAAAGGAATTTCCCCTGGGTGTGTAGCTCACTCCACTCCGAGAAGAGGAATTTGAGGTCACCTTTCTGAGAGTCTGAGAGAGGAGTTTTCGGCCCCGTGCTATCAGATGAGTATCCATTTCCTGGCGAATCAAAGTATGGCGCGGGATCCCGTAGAGCGTTGATCAAATCCGCAAAGTCGCCAGGCAATACGTCGCTCACAAACCAAGGCAGACTCTTTGGATGAAAGATAATCTCAGTGGCGAATCCTGCAGCCAAAAGATATCCACCAAGAACCAAGTCCACATATAACTCGAAACCAGAATTGTCCAAGACGATGTCAATCCTACCGACTTTCCCCTCATCCCTTTGTTTTTTAAGAATATGGTACACCTGGTCGGAGTGGTCTACCAGAATATTATCAGAGTTTTTGAGTGACTCACTCTCTTGTAACTTTTGGAGATCCCCAGACGCGCGAGAGGTAAGAAGGCTAAGGTCTGTAGCGTTGCCCCAAAGACACATCTTGCTCATGTCGGTGAAAATTTCCTTTTCCGTTTCCGCCGCCTCCCGAGCACCCGTGGGCCCTTCAGACTCCTTGAGAGAAGAGACTATCTGTCGATATTGTGAAGCCAGCTTAAGAACCGCTGCCCGGGAAGATCTGAAAGCATTGGTCTTCTGAACACGAAATACATCGTGGGTTTTCCAGGTTTCGCTATTGGCAAAGAAAGTATTCAACCGACGATAAAGGTAACATTCTGCGAATAGCCATGGCGCTTCGAACCACCTAGGATTGCCCAACTTCTCTAGCTCTTCATTATAACCCGCGATATCATCCTCTCCGTCATCTTCCAAAGGCCTATATCGATCCAGTTAGTCCTCCGAGACAGAATGGGGGGGGGGGGGCAGGGAAACCCACGTTATGGTTCGATCGTGCTGTACCTCGTACTTAAGCTGTGCGATCTGTGCGACAATCTTACTTCCCTCTTGTCTGTGAATACCGCCCTCAGAATTGCTTGTGTGCTTGAATACATCGTCGACTGCTTGGGTCTGTACTCCCGTGTTAGCACCTAGTATACCAAAGGGGTTTGACACACACCAATATCACGGGCCATCGGTCCCGTGCAGAGATATAAGCGAAAGAATTCTTATCCGAGGTCATATACGGTTCTGCTCTCGAGTTAGTAAAGACAAAGCCCCTGATAATTGTGATAGGAAGTTTGTATTTTACGTTCAGAGAGTCCGGGATCCATAATTACGACCTAGGCGGATGATAATCAAGTCAATAAGGTTTAGTCCGGAAAATCGGATCGGGGCTGCTTGATGACCGCTGCGTGGGGGGGGGCGTCCAATTGGGGTCTTGGTTGAGGTTGGAACTCTGGCGGGGGCAGTATCGTACCGACTCTTGAGTATGATACCCGGATCATGGTGAGGGGAAAAATTCGATACTAAATCCCGTCAGCGGGGTGGGGGCTTGGCAGGGCTTCCCGCCGAGACAGAAGGCTAAGGGGCTGTTTGACACTGATGTTTGTAAAAAACGACTGCTATCGCATATGGGCAAAATCTTGAGGCTCAAGGCAATTTTTCGCCCATAACCTAACCCTAGGTACTCGACTAGCCTGGGTGCCAGAACTTTTGGAGCGAGATTGCACGGTGCAGTTTGAGTGGCTTGCGTTGCCAAACACATCAGATAAATTGTGACAATTCGGTCAAAAAAGAGAAAATTAGTAATCAGCGTAAGAGGTTAATTTTCCACAAGGCGAACATATCATAATAATATCATGATATCATGATCAGTAAAAGCTGTGTTGAAAGTAGAATTTTTTAACTCAGTATTAACCTACCGGAATGCTGTTCCCGGACAGTTTTGAAACTTCGGAAACCACTGTTTGGGAATAGAGCACAGCCAAACACACCAACCCACTCAAACGTCGCCGTGCCAAACGGTCCCTTACATAGGCTCGAGTACTCGTACTCGTACTCCGTCCCAGGCAAGAAGTGCCCGGAAACAGGGGGGGTCAATTTTGTATGAGCGCTCAGATAATTGCAGGGGGTTTATCATACAAGTACAAAAATATAATCCCTGTTTCCGGGTACTTCTTGCCTGGGACGAGTACGGTATTATTTGGCCACAGATGAAAGATTTGGACAGGGTGAGATTGATATCTGCGGTATCATATGTTGAGATCACGTCTTTTTTTTGGTTCTGCAAAGTCTCCGGAACGTGAGTTCTATTTCTGGAACCTAGATTAAGGCACTGCGGTTCCTACGAGATCTGGCGTTCGTAGCGCTAATATCCTATAACCAAATCACTTATTTGTATCATTCTGCAGACTTTAGAGGACGACGATACTCGTTTTCCAACTTACGGTACCGTAGAATTTGGCGATATCTCCTGGGCTGGCAAAACATTGAAAATTTCGTGCCACCCCTGTCAATATCTTAAACATCATCTAAAACACAGTTAGTCAGTAGTTTGTAGACGTCGGAGAGTGATGAAGAATTAAGATGATCTTAAGCGACTCTACCAAAGATGCCACCCCGCAAGCCTTTCCGAACGCTTTCAGAAAATGTTTCGAGTGCCGCTCAGCTTCTACCAGCCAAGACCACTCGTGTGGTACGTCGAAAAGTCACATCTAGCCCACAGAAAGGTTTTAAGCGCAGGCAAAAAGATGTTGGATGCTATACTACTTTGGTTGAGAACACAACCAGTAATTCTCTCGGTTCGGAGATCCTAAAGCCAGAAATAGCAGAGTCCTTCGTTCCTCTGAAGCATGCTTTTCCCCCGCAGGGAGCTGAATCCTGCTTCTTCAAGCCAAACGTTACACCATTTGAGGTGTTTAAGCACTTTTGGGACGATCAGGTGTTTGAGCTCTTGGTAAAAAATACCAATGAATATGCAGCGAAGATGCGTGGGCCAGATCTACCAAAAGGCATATTCCAAGTACGGAATTGGAAGCCTGTTACACTTTCTGAAATGAAGCGATTTGTTGCACAGCTGATCTTTATGGGAGTACATGGATGTAAGAGTCTGGTAGAGTTTTGGCGAAAGGAGTGCTGGGGTCGGGGAGGAGGAAAAAAGGCGAAAGAAAAGCTTTCTCTACGGCGGTTTCAGCAGATTAAACGCTACCTTCATATTGAACCTGTGCAGATTGAGGGCAGAACTGAAGCTGAGTGGTGGAAGAAAGTGGAACCCTTGCACTCGCTCCTGCAACAGCGATTCCAGAGTGCCTTAAAGCCTGGACCCGATCTATCGGTAGATGAGATGATGGTGAGGTTTGGAGGACGAAGTAAGCATACATACCGTATGCCAAATAAGCCAATTTCTGAGGGATACCGCATTCTGGCACTTTGTTGGGAGGGATATACCTGGAATTGGCTTTATACATCACGGGTATCTGGTATAGCAGTACACAAAGTCTACGATGGTTTAGTCCACCTCACTCCCACCTCAGCTGCTATTTGCGAAATGATCAAAACTCTTCCTTATACAAGTAACCAGTTCAATGTTTACATGGACAATTACTTTACAAATGTACCGCTTTTTCAAGTCCTACGCAGTCAAGGTATTGGAGCCTGTGGAACTGCCCGAAAAAATAAAAATGCCTTCCCACCCGAGCTTCATAACGACTATCCAAATCTCCCTTGGAATCATCTATGTGGAGCACAGATAGGTTCCTATGAGAACCCGGTATTGGCACTGCAATGGGAGGATAGTGGTTCAGTTCATTTATTGACTACGATTCACGAAATTACCGAGCATGTCAATCGTGAGCGCAAGAAGCCCCGCACAACAAGCACCAATTCAGCAATAACCCGTCGAGCCTTCCGCAGCCAGCGACAAGTTTTTGCTATCCCAAAAGTGATCGATGATTATAATCACTTTATGAATGGAGTTGACCGAGCAGATCAACTCCGCGCCTCATTCCCCACCCAACTAAAGGCTCAACAGAACTGGCTTCCCCTTTTTCATTGGCTTTTAGACACCTCAATTGTCAATTCTTTTATTCTATTCCGTCATCTCAATCCTCAGGCACGGCACCGAGCATTTAGACTTGATCTTGTACGAAGCCTCTATACCTACTCCGAGTCCTTTTCTCCTATTACCCCCATTAAACCTCCTACACGCTATTCCAAAAAGACAACTACAATTTATTCCAGCAAGCACCGCAAAGCGCTACCCAAGCCAGTTCCAGAAGGCAATCATCAAGTCAAGCACCTTCCCCCAGGCAAGCGATTAAGCTGTATTTTTTGTCGGTTCAAAGGGAAGAAATCTCGGCAGACTCGTTACTCTTGTCCCACTTGTAATGTGGCACTTTGTCAATTTACTTGTTTTGAACTGTATCATAATCAGTAGCTCTGCTCGCATCCTCTTAGCCTTTTCCACTTCTATTCTATTCATACATACTTTGATATTTATTTATTCTCTTGTTTTTTCATATATGCGCTTTACTTGGTTGGTTTGCTTTTGATATCACTCCGGGCTTTTTTCTCTATTATTCAGCATGTCTCAGCTATTGACAGGGGTGGCACGAAATTTTCAATGTTTTGCCAGCCCAGGAGATAGAGACAGTTGCCAAGTGAGAGGTAGGTAAAATTAGTGTCGGACTATACTATATAAGGAAGAAATAGCGAAAAAACATCAAAGCGAAAGGGCATTTCTCTTGCTAATTGGCTAGAGAGCCGGGTTGAGCTGCCCGGGATGGTATCTCTTGGACTGCTGAAACGGTGGAAAATTTTCTGCCATCCGTCTCAGTGTCTAAGACAGAGATTACTAAGATGCTTTCTCAGTATTCTCGAGTGATGATGTACGTAAGTACAATCATGTTGCTAATATTGGCTACGGTCTGGGGTTTGCACACCTGCGAATTTCTAGTAATTAAGAAAAGTTGCTTATTAACTTGTGTCTCAGACACTCAGAAGGGTGGCAGAAATTTTTCCACCGTTTCAGCAGTCTAAGAGATAGTCATGCGAGTCACCACATTGGCAACGGTCTCTATGGCCAAATTCTACGGTATGCCTTCAGCAGACAAGTGGCAGGCCCCAATTCACGAGTTTTCAGTCCCTAAATCCAGGACCTGTTCCGGGCAAGAAGTATCCAGAAATATGAGTTGTGAATTTGTGATACGCACGGATTCCTTACCATATATTTCGCAAATCCCCGCCCTCGAACACTCCTTGCTGTTGTCAAGCACTGATATGATACACTTTTGCCAAAAGAAACCAATTTTGTGCTCGAGCGCCCATTTAGAATCCACCCCTTCCTGTTTCCAAGTACCGCACGGGACTTCTTGTCTAGCAAGGATGAAGGCCTTCTCAAGGAAATTGTCCCAACAACCAGGATAGGGAAAAGGTCATTCCCAGGAAGTTAATTTACGAGGAGAAAGAGAGCCCACCCCCTAATTTTCTCTAACCAGTTGCTACCAATCTAAGCGACACTGATCATGGATTGGGCCCAGCCCTCGCCCCACGCCACCTACCAGTGACATCACACCACCACCTCCCGGAGCATTATTTCAACCGTGGAAGCTCCCCGAACTCGCAAACCCAACCTTAACTCCCTTTACTCCCACGCTATCACATTACCAACACCAACTACTGAAGCCAAAGAAACCAAAATCGCGCAAAATGCCTCCCAAGAAGCGTACCTCACCTCCGAAAACAGCTCCCGACAAAAAGGCCAAAACAGGGGATAATTCGTCCTCGATTGGCAACGGGCCGTCTAAATATGTTGAGAATCCGGTTTGCAAACTTATCCACAGAAGTCTTTGTGCATGTTATTGACGAGATCATCCAGTTGTCGTTTATTGAATACATAGAACTTCAAGATCCGAACCAAGACCCAGAAACCGAGGTTCGGCATCTCCGCAAGGAGAAAGAAGATTACGATGGCAGCGAGCTTAAAATTTCTAAAGATGGCTATGACAACCTCATTAAGATGTACATCGAAGTTGAAAAGCGGACCCCCGAGAGCAACGGGATAGTACATATCTACGAGGATTATGCTGGGTATGGTATCATAGAGGTGTTGGAGAAACAGGTAAGATGAAACATTGGGCGCATTGAACTCTGATACCCTGAGATGACTCGCTAACGAAACGGTAGATAATTCAATACGAGAAAGAGAAGAAAAAGTCACACTTCGAACTGAAGATCTATGCCATCGTTGAAGCTTTGGTATTTTTCCTGGATGGTTCCTACGATGGCAGGTGGATGAGTAAGGTCCCTTTAAACCGACCTTTCCCTAAACCCAGCTAATAAAATTGGAAGATGTCGATGATGGCGACCGTGTGGAGGAGTTAATCTGCCTTCTGGGAACCCTCTTCATAGACTGCTTTCGCGAGCTGGACAAGGAAACCCCAATTGGGCGCTGGCTAGCCCCACCGGACAAGACCCCGCTCAAGAACGTGGGCCTAATAATGGGGCTGGCCATAGGTGCCTCCGGTTGCTGGCTGGGCGACGCTGAAAGCATGGATTTCTGGTCTCAGGAGATTGAGAGAATGGCGGAAGCCAGAGGTGTGCAACTCAGGGATTGTAATGGTCCTATCAAAGACAAGAGTGATGGGACTAAGAAGTTGGACTTTAGCGCTCAGGTTTGCTGCCCCCCCCCTTCACTTCCTTCCCTAGAAGCCAGGATTCGGCGTATATGCTTGCTAACTACTTTGGTGTTATAGTTGAAGGCGTATAAAAAGAAAAACGGGGGTGCTGCTAGTATGGGCGGGAACCACTTCGATTTGAGTAAGATTTCGGAAGCGGAGAGGAGGCGGTTGGATGAGGGGGATATCTTTGAGATTTGAGGCAGGGTGAATTTACGAATGACATGCTTGTATTTGTAATTCGGTCTGGTGGATCGGTCTTTTCTACTCAAGTGTTGTAAAAGCGAATGATCAGGTTATTAGTGTCTATCCTGGTTCCAACTTGAACTGGTTTTCATACAAGTGTTTATTCCAGGTTGACCTGAGATATCTGTCATACTACGGGACACCTCAGTGGGCTCGCCGCCACTAATGGAGGCATTTGTCAAAATCAGCCCAATATTTCGACTCTAGTATGGGGATGGGCGAACGGTGGTCGTATCGTACTACCGGCAGCGGGCCTGACTTGTGAAACCGACCGGGTTACCTACCATCTCGGCGAGAACCAGCAAGGAATGGTTAGTTCATGAAGCAATTAAGAAATCTTAAATATGGAGGGGGAGGCTTCGTGATCATCCACAGATGTGGACTTGCTCCCGTCACTATTAGCAATAGTCTCCCCCCCCCCGGGCACGGTTGAGTGGGCAGTACGAGTAGTTTGAGTGCCGAGGAGAGACCCGGCGCGAGCTGTCTAAGCTGTTAATGAGCTTCATGGTATTTCACCATCAGTAGTATGATAATATAAAAACATAAAAGTCATTCTGTACTTTGTACTGGTGCTGTACCCTCTACTATAACTGTAAGACTATTTCGCGCGTGCACACAAAGTCAGAATGTCTCAATCCATTCTTTCTATTTTCCAAGCAGCCGGAGTGCTGAGAGGGTGTAGGTAATTGAGTTATTTGCTGGCTTCTCGATGTCAGGTTTTATGAATTATTAGTTGGACACGTATATATTCTTTTACAGCGGAGTTTTTCCATTGGTATGATAGACGGTATATGCTATTTTGAGCCCTTATTGCGAGATCCCGGTACTTATGTTGGCACGTGCCGGAGGATGCCTAGCCAGTTCACCAGTTTTCACGGTAAATCAGATCGCGCTCCTCTGACCACACGGTCCGCACCTCATGGACAGACCCCCCTCTTTGCGCAGCCGCTGCAAATCTCGTCAACCGGTCCTACCACCCGGCCACCCTCTGCAGCATTCTAACGAGCGAGACAGGGAGAATGGCTCAATTTCTGAGTAATAATAACAACTCTTTCAATACCATCAACCATTACAATTACCAGATCTCTGTTGCCGATGAGAGGGCAGAACTACTGGCCTGGTTATCCCCGCTCGAACCCCGCATACGACACCAGGACGTTAGAAGCAACCGAATCGATGATGTGGGGGAATGGCTTCTTGCAACCGACGAATTTAGGGGTTGGTGCGATTGCGACGGGGAAGGCAGATCTGACAAGGCGACACTGTTTTGTTACGGTGCTCCAGGGGCAGGCAAGACTTATATCAGGTAAGAGGGACGAGAGATGTTGACGAAAAAAGCATTCACAGGATGGTATTTCTGACGAGTCTAAATATTAGTTCATTGGTGGTAGATACCCTATGCGACCAGGCCAGGGGACAAAACGCCGCCGTTGCTTGTTTCTATTTTGACTATGCCGCTCAGAAGGAGCAGTCTCCAATAAGTATATTGGGTTCCCTGTTGAAGCAAGTTGTTGGTGGATGGGAGAAGATTCCGGGAGGGATAGTCAGGGCCTTTGAAGACCAGAAAAAGGTGATTGGTGGACGAGGGCTGCGACTTCACGAAATCGTGGAGATGCTGGAGACCGCCTCGTCCTCTCAGCGCACATTCATATGCATTGATGCTCTTGACGAATGTGTAGCAGTACATCGCCTAAAGGTCCTTCGCTCACTAAAACAGATCCTCCTGAGGTCCCCGCGGACGCGGATCTTCCTGACTGGAAGGGGACATATTAGGGGTGAGGTCGAAAAAGGGCTTGCTGGGAAGACGACGATTTTATCCATAAGTCCCAAGGGAGATGATATCATCACATTTCTCCGCGCCAGACTGGATGAGGACACGAACCCTGACGCGATGGATGGCCGTCTAGAGGCCGATATTATGAAAAAGGTTCCCGAAAGCGTTTCGGAAATGTACGTACTAGGAGCATCCAGAGTTTCAAGCCCTTCTTGAGCTATCTACTGACAAATACACATCTAGATTCCTACTAGTGTCCCTAAATATTGAGGCAATACTACGGGAAACGACTATCCATCGGAGGAGGCAGAGGCTCGGCGCAATGACAACTGGTCTAGGGCTGGGGGGTGCGTACGGTGAGACTCTAGAACGCATAAAGGCGCAGGGGGGGGAGAAAGCAAGACTTGGGATGGCCGCTTTGATGTGGATTTGTCATTCGGAGCGGCCGTTGAACGTGGATGAACTATGCCATGCCCTCGCCATCGAAATAGGATCACCAAACCTCAGCCTCGACAATGTTCCTCCGATATCGACATTGTTGGGATGCTGCCAGGGACTCATTACCGTGGATCAGGAAGCTTCGAATATCCGTTTGGTCCACTTCACCCTCAAAGAATATCTTCTCACTCGCACCGACCTCTCTGTTGGAGCTCACTCGACGATGGCGGAAACTTGCCTGGCGTATCTGAATTCTCAGCAAGTAAAAGATCTTCCGCCAATACTTACCGGAGACTTCCTATGCATGCCGTTCCTCAAATATTCCTCCCTATATTGGGGAACGCATGCAAAAAAGGAACTCTCGGATCGCGTCAAGTCACTTGCGATGACGCTCTTTGGCCAGTGTGATAATCACATATCCCCCAGATTGCTTTTGGATAGCGCACTAGTGGAATACCCCCATTTCAAATATATAGAGGGGCCTTTCGTGTTCACTGCATTACACTGCGCATGCCTTTTCGGAAATGTCGAACTCGTGAATGTTTTGATAGAGAGCGGGGATTACGATATCAACCAACGAGATTCTGGGGGGTTTACACCTCTCATCTGGGCTGCCAAGAGAGGGCATGAGGCGGTTGTGGGACTGCTCTTGGGGAGGGAAGACATTAACCCCAACAGCCGAGACAGAAATGACATGATGCCGCTCTCGTGGGCTGCTGAGAAGGGGTATGCAGGAGTAGTTGAGCAACTGTTATCACGGGAAGACATCAACCCTGACAGCCCTGACAAGCATCGCCGGACACCACTCTCTGGGGCCGCAGAGATGGGACATGAGGGAGTAGTGCAGCTGCTATTGGCACGGAAAGATGTCAACCCCAACAGCTTGGGTGCAGGTAGTCGGACACCGCTGTCCTTAGCTGCCGAGAAAGGGTATGAGGGAGTAGTGAAACTCCTATTGGCACGGGAAGATATTAACCCCCACAGAGGAGGCATACACGGCGAAACCCCACTCTGGTTCGCTGCGATGAAGGGGCATGAGGAAGTAGTAAAGCTGCTGTTGGCGTGGCGAGATATTAACCCCGACGCAGCAGACTCTGATGGCCAAACGCCGCTCTCTATTGCTGCCCTGCACGGACATGAGGGAGTCGTGAGGCTACTGTTGGCACGGGAAGACGTTAACCCTGACAACCCCGACAAACATCGATGGACACCGCTTTCTGGGGCCGCCGAGATGGGGCATGAAGGAGTAGTGAAGCTACTATTAGCACGGGAAGATGTCAACCCCGACAGCCCAAGCAAATATGGCGTAACACCACTCTCGAAGGCTGCTCAGAATGGACATGAGAGAGTAGTTAAGTTACTATTAGCACGGGAAGATGTCAACCCTGACAGACCAGACACGCAGTATGGCCGGACGCCACTCTCGTTTGCTGCCGCAGAAGGACACGAGGAAATAGTTAAGCTGTTACTAAACCGAGAAGATGTTGACCCCAATGGAATAAGCTTTTCTGGCCGCAAACCACTCTCATGGGCCGCCGAGATGGGGCATGAGAGTATAATGAAGCTGCTATCAGCGCGGAAAGATGCCAACCCCGATGGGACATGCAATTCTAGCCAGACGCTACTCTCCATTGCTGCCCGGAACGGGCACGAAGGAGTGGTGAAGCTACTACTAGACCGGGAGGACGTCAATCCCGACTGCTCAGATAGAGGTCAACGGACACTATTATCATGGGCTGCCGAGAGGGGGCATGAGGGAGTGGCGAGGCTGCTATTGGCACGGGGAGATGTTAATCCCGACAGACCTGATAGTTATGGGGAAACACCGCTTTCGTTGGCTGCTAGGAATAGCCGTGAGGGAGTGTTGAAGCTCCTGCTGGCACGGGAAGACGTCAACCCGGACAGACCGGACAACTTCGGTGAAACACCGCTCCACTGGGCTATCGTGATGGCGCTTGAGGGGACAGTAAAGCTGCTATTAACGCGGAAAGACGTCAACCCTGACAGACCAGGCACCCTGAATGGTCGGACACCGCTATGGATAGCTGCCGAAGCCGGGTATGACGAAATAGTGAGGCTTCTGTTAGTACGGAAAGATGTCGACCCCGACAGGCCAGTCACACGTTATGGCCAAACGCCACTTTCGATAGCTGCCAGGAACGGGCACGTGGAAATAGTGAAGCTACTTTTAGCACGAGAAAATGTCAACCCTGATAGACCAGACACCTGGTATGGCCAGACACCACTCTCGTTAGCAGCAGGGAGCGGGCATGAGGGAGTAGTTAGGTTATTGTCCCGAGGAGATATCAACTCCGACAGACTAGACAACTCTGGCCGTACATCACTGTCGTGGGCTGCTGAAAAGGGGCATGAAGGAGTAGTGAAGCTACTCTTAATACGGAAAGATGTCAACCCCCATAGAGCAGACCCATACTACGATCAAACGCCACTCTCGTGGGCTACCAGGAATGGACATCATCGCGTGGTAAAGCTCCTACAAGCCCATAGAGCATCAAATCCTAGAACGCTTTAGAGCCCAGGAGGCATCACTTCTCTCCCCAAGCCTTCCAACACGTCTACGACCCACTTTCGCAATCACGGTACAACATACACTTTACCCTTGTTAGCGTCGTCTCTTTCGCCTCCCCCTCCTTTCTTTTTCCCGTTCTATTTGTTTAGATGTCTTTGATTCCATCCATGGGCTCCCCGTGTATCGTATTGCATTGTATTATATTATATTCTCCTAAGTTTTCATTACCAGCTTTACCACTTGCTACTTACGGCTTATATATGTGACTGCTGCCCCGATGGCAAGGTGGTTATAATATTAATTATAACCGAGGACGGGGGACGAGTGCTCAGCTATGAGTGAATGAGCATGTGGGGAACCAACGCACTAGTGAAGCGAGATACTTTGTGCTAAGGTTTGTTAAAGAAGGGCGGCCAGTGGAGCCTGAAATAGTTCTGTGTTCCCTCCCTTTTTCCGATGGGGCTCTTGAGGGCTGTTTTTTATAGGTTCTATCTATCTAATAACATTATTATGTTTTTCCCCCTTTATTACTTTGTCATGCTTTCGCTGGCTCCTTTTCACAAGTATCTAATGTTTAAAATTCAATGACGGTCCGCATCTTACATAGCCACTATCGCGCACGTCTTCCATGTTGTGTATGATATGATAGCTCCCCAGAGGAACTGCCCTACCGCCACTTTGCACAATACGGACATGAGTGCAGGCGCTGAGGTGCGGGGGGGGAGCCCTGGCTGTCATATGATGAATGGATGGTACGGGAGTCGAGCCCCCCGATGAATTAATTCGAGTATTTAGGAGTTGATGACGCTCCGTTAGTCTGTGTATTCTGTTATAGGAAGGGCTTGTTTTTCTTTGTCTGGTTCGGTATTGTACCGTATTTATAAGAATTAAGAAAGCCCTAATCACCCCTCGCCGTGGTGGCGATTAAAACGATAGAATCACAAACGATAGTATTTAGACTATAGTAATCTATGGCAGTACCTACTCGTTATTGTAGATCCTTCCCGCCGCCGCCGCCAACATATTAAAATATGTGGGCACATACCCGGGCGCAAATTAAAGATCCGGAAAGAGTGACCTCGGTGTCTATGTTGCAACCATACTTTTTGTTTTGTTTGTTTGTCACTTCTTCCGGATCTTTAATTTGCGGCGGTGCCCGGGTAAGACGACCTCCAATAACTGTGGGAGGTATGATAAGCCCTTCTCAGCTCTTTGCGCCTGAACTCTTCTCCGTGTGGATACTTGGTTTGGGAGTTTTTTTTCTTTCGCGGAATTCGGCGCTGGAGATGGGGTGTACTTACCCTCTCAGGTTCCTTTCACAGATATCATACCTACTTTTGTTGGCGGGTGTGCCCGGGGGAGTTTTTTTCTTTTTCTTTCATGACCTGGGTGAGTTGGCTCTTGGGCAGATATGGATGGAATGGGGTATGGGTGGTTTGGTTGATCCGGTATCGGACGCAAATATAGTGTTTGATGAGTGCGTCATGCTCTCTCACTCACGTATATTTGTAATGCCATGTGTTGGAGCATCCTTCCATATCTGGTATGGTGACTGCGGGGTGTTATGTAAGCCGGGGAGATGGCGGCGGCGATGCGGCGGCGAGTGAGGCTCTGTGAACAGGGGAAATTGTGACTGCGTCTTTTCTTGTTACATAGCCGGGGTCACCCCCACTTTTCTCTCTCCCTCAATCAATACAACAGTCGTTTCAACACCATGCACATAATGTATTCCGCATCGCCGGTATAGCGCATGTAGCGAATCCCATCCAATCTAAGTTATAATCATTTCACAACAAACAAACAAAGTCTAAAAAGCCCATCGCGCTCAAATTCACACCTCTCTCCTCCATTCCTTCCTCCGGCTAGTGAACCGCCTCCGCAATCCTACTGTACACCTTGCCGGAATCTCCGAGCAACAGTGCGCACGCACACATTATTAAGAAGGAAATCAGCACAAAGAGGTTTTTGGTGGGAGGGGGAGTTGGTGTTTCGTTATACTTTTGAATCATTAGTTGTCCGCTATGGAAATGCGAAGGGGGGGTTCTACAGTAACGATCCAATCATCCCACTTAACCCATAGTGAATGCCACCAGAAGTGTGTCTGAGACCATGGATAAGTCATCGCGTTCCAGCCAGATTCGTTGTTATACCACTTCACCTCATTAGCCATCATCTTTTAACTTTTAACTAGGAAGAGAGTGAACGGATACGAACAGTCTTACACCCAGACCCCCAAACCATCCTCGCTAGCTCCCTCTGTACGTTTAAAACCCACCCCCTCTCTTTCTCCCGCCTAACTTCCACCGCTACCGCCCCCCTCTTCCTCCCTAACACCGGCTGCAGCACCTTCAATGCATACCCAATAGTATTCTCGATCGCCATTAGCGTAGAGGTATGTCCGGTTGCGGCGTTCGGCCCAAGCAGCATGAAGAAGTTGGGAAATCCGTGCATGGCAGTGGTCTTGTACGCGCCTGGACCGCCCAATTCTGCGAAGTGAGCGGTCATGCTAACGCCGTGTCTACCGATTATACGCAGCGGGAAGTGGCATGTTTTGAAACCGGTTGCGAAGATTATTACTTGTGCTTTGCGGTGTGTGTCGGCGGAGATTTGGATACCCGTTGGGGTTATTCGCGCAATGGGGGATTTGGTTAGGGTTACGTGTGGGCTGTGGAGGGATTTTAGGTAGTCTGCGTCAAGGACTCTTCGCTGGATTCTATTAGCACTGAATGTAGTGATAGAGAGGGGGAGGGGGTACTTTACATCCGACTTCATAGTCGGGGATTAATATGTCGTGATACTTCTCTGGCGATGCTTCCCGCATGTATCTTTCCAGCACTAGCTTTCGTCTCGCCCGGTATTTCTTAGAGCTCTCACTGCTGCCGAAGAGGCGGAAGTTCTCTTCTATCGCGAGGAATATTAGGAACCTGTGAAGTCGATTTACCAACGGGATGTTCCGGAATATCCATCGAATCCTTGGAGAGTAATTTATTTTCGGAGCCTTGACTAGCCAATGCGCACTTCTGACGATCTGTATTACCGACGCAGCGACTTCCGCAACCGCCGGGACGATTTGTGCGGCAGTGCCTGGGGGTAGTCAATTAGTTGGAGTTTCCAGTAGATGGAGAAAAGAACCTACAGCCATTGCCAACGACTACTACGTCCTTGCCTTTAAGCTCAATACCCTGATCCCACTCCGCCGAATGACATATTCTCCCTTTGAACCCCTCCATCCCATCCACCTTTGGAACATTCGGATATACCAATCCCCCAACAGCACTGAACAGCACCCGGCACTCATGTTCCCACTCCTCCTCCTTCCTTCTAACCCTAACCTTCCAAACCCCCCTCCCCTCCACCCACTCACAGCCTAAGACCTCAGCGCCCAGCGTCGTCCTCTCGGGAATCCCATACTCTCTCGCGACCCCCAGTGTATACTCCTTAATCTCCGCCTGCGATGGTGTCATGCATGACCAGGCAGCATTCTGGGCGAAGCTAAAGCTGTACAGCACGCTTGGGACATCACACGCCGCGCCCGGGTACGTATTCACGTGCCAAGTCCCGCCCAGATCTGTGTTTCGGTCGTAGAAGTGTGCGCTCGAGTGCGGGTAGCGGGTTTTCAGGCGTGCGCCGAGGGCAATCCCTGAGAGGCCGGCGCCGATGCAGACTACGTCGGTGTATTTTGGTGATGGTGGTGGTGGTGTCATGAATGCTGAATAAAGTTTGTTTTGTTGAAGAGCGGTGGGAAATTGTTGATTGACTGATTGATCGACGACTAGGCACCCCTTTGTGGAATGGGCACCATCGCGGTAGCACTTCTTGGCGACTGGCTCGTTGAGAATACCCGCAATACAATCAAATAGTTCTTATCGCAACACACGTGATTCGAGTGAGCACAGGTGAAACCCCAACCAACTACATATACAGCACAGCAGTGTGGAAAACCAGATAGGACTAAGATCTTGTCTCCATATCATGGCCTCCATGCTATGGCGGAGTTTCCGAGTATCCCTCTCCTTACGGTGCCTCTGTCGTCTTTAAGTTCTCTTTCCCTCGCGCACAAACTACAAACTAGTCCCGCACTTACAGCTTCCACCTTATTTCTCCACTGACGGTCTACAGAAGACACACTCTCTCGCCCTACTCGGATTTTTTCCTCTTCCACGCTCTCACAACATCTTCCTCCTCCCTCCCACGGCATCGACAGCCCTCCCGCGGAAGATCTCTCCCCCGGCACTACAAATTTAAATGGATAACAGGAAGAGGAGGAACCCTGCCGAAGCCTCATCATCGGTATATACATTGCCAGTAGTTTAACCTTCGTGAGGGATAATCTGTGTTGAGAATATTACTTTTATCTGACGCAAGTATGTCCGGCAGGGAATTGTGGGACTCGTTTACATGGCCAGACTGTATATATAGACACGAAGACCAAGAAGACGGCTGGCAATGTTTACCTGGTTGTACTCGATAAGATCGACTATCTCTTGATCAAATACCAGGAAGTCCTTTATATCATCTCCGTGTAGTCTCTTATGCAAGGCTCACGGTTGATTTTTCTCGGAGAAGCCAACCGGCTTGATCTCACTAATCGTTTCCTTCCCCGCCTAAAAAGCCAGGAATCTTACACCTCAGCCACTCCCATTCCTACTATACTTTGCAGCTCGACCTGCAGCAGCAATTACCTCTCATCTCCGTTCTTTACTTGCGAACGGAAATGAAACTTCCGGAGGTTTCGTTCCATCCTTGCATCCCGCTGCTATCCAACTAGCAGCTCGCAAAGTTTCTGGTGCAACAAGAGATCCCCGGAAGGTTTTCGGCCTCTGTCGTAGGGCTGTTGAACAAGTTGAATCGGAAACTCGCTAGAGGGAACTAAAGATGAAGCAATAGCAGCAGCAGGAAGAGGAGTCAAAGTCACGGGGCGAGATGATGAAATATCCAGCTCGTCAGCCACTAATGGAAAATATGAACCTAAACTCTCCAAATGTTCCTGTTAGCACCCTCTCCTCCTTGGGCGTAGAGACAGCAGCACCGCAGGCTACGATCGCGCATGTTGCCTGTATCTCTTCGTCATTCGGTGGATCTTCCATCACTCATGTTAAGATGCTCAACCTACAACAAAAGACCGTCCTCTGTTGTCTCGCTACTACCGAAAATTTCAACAGTAGCGTCACCATCAGAAATTGTTCGATGTCTAGGCAGCTTTATGGAGGTATGGGTACACCAAGCAAGAGGGGAAGAGCTTCTGGTGGTATTTATTATCACCGAAAATACCAAACATGAAGGAGAATCGAACTCGCGACCCCCCACTCTCACAAATAGGGACATTTCACAATTCAAGAGCTCAGATACGACTTTTAAATGCTTTGCACTATATCTTACAAACGTTGGCGTGCCAAACAGCCCCTGACCATTACATCCCACACTTATTTCTCATTACGCCTAGCCATTTGCCTTAGCTTCTGCCCTTCCCGAATTTCTCTCCTAGCTATCGCATTCTCCTTCGCTTCTTCCTTTCTTTCCGTAGCACGCTGCTTCCTTGCTTTTACCGGATATTTTTTTACTTTGCCGGTCGCTTTCATGTGTTTGTCTAGCAATTCGTAATTGCTCGCATGAGTAAATAGGTCAATCGAGTTGCGAACACCTGCCGTTATGTCCATCACCTCGTGAGCCACCAAAGACCCATAGAAGAAAAACCCATCACCAATTTCGAGCCCAATCCGCATCTTCATCTGCCACAGAACCAGGTCTCCACCTTGAAACCCTTCCCCAAATGGTGCAACACACTTAAGCAAGCGCGGATCATCAACCCAATCCTGACGACAACGTCTTCCAGACTCGGACTCAGAGTCTGTCCCCCGATTCAGACAAACGCCATGCCAAGCTCCACCAAGTGGCCCCAACTTCCTCTCATCCGCACTCCGGGTCTTTCTCATATCCTTAACCACACTTCTAGTCATTCTCACATACTGCTCTGGGCAGAGGAACCGCAATTGATTACTGCAATAATCAAATAGTTCTTGGTTCTCTCTCAGCCACTCCCTTCCCTTTTCGCCATCCCGCAAAAGCTCCTGGCTTTCAACATACTTTTTGCCATCATCTGCACAAACAGTATAATGCCGACTTTCATAGGGGCCCTGAGCTGACCGATCTCCCCCATCACCACCACCACCAGTGCCGGTCCCACGCGAATCCAAGGTCTGAGAGGAATTGTTCAAAGTTGTAAGAAGGTGAGGTGGGATCTTGAACCGATATCCCAGAATAACACCTTTGGCGTCACGAATCCGCAAGATACCAAGGCAGGAAGGGTAGTACGCGAAGGACTTGACGGTAGCTAGGTGTTCTGTAATGAGGGGAAATATCCCCGCAGGTTGGTCCGAGCGCCTCAACAGAGTATCAAATAAAATAGCTGATGGTACACTCAAATAGCCAGTCCGCTCATCCTCCCACTTCTCCAGAAGAGCCTTCACTACTGACTCCCAAGGTGCACCAGGAGGGATAGGTACGGGAAGTGATTGGCGGGTAAATGCCTTGATGGCAATCAGGTGATTCACGCGTTTTTGCATGTTTCTTATAGAGTGTCTTCCGGTGTTGCGAGATTTTCAAATCGTGAGAGTTGCGTTGTGGGTCTATTTGTTTGACCCGGGAGGGGGGATGGTGTTTCGACCGAGCTGCCTAGCGTCCCAAATATCGCTGTGACTGACTTGATAAACCGGAGGAAAGAGAAAGAAGGATTGGACAGATTCAATGCGGTGTAACGTAGCAGATAAGAGGAGAGCGAAAGGAGGTGAAGCCAAGTCCGATTGAGTTGACGGTAGTTGTGATCGAAATTGACAGTTGAGTTCAATAATATTTCTTTCGCACTGGGTAGCTACCAGCTAATCCAAGGTATGATAAGGTAGGTGTGGTTGTGCTGGACTAAGTAAGAAAACATGAGAGGCGGCTTTTATGAGAAAACTGCACGCCGTATGATACTACAATAGTGAGTGTTTCCCCAGTCGACCCAAAACGGCCATATGACTGCTGACTAGGTACTTGTCCCAGGCCATAAGTACCCGAAAACAGGGATTAAAGAAATATACCGGTATGGCAATACATCCGTGCATGTCTGTGCGCCCATACAAATGATCCCCCTTCATTTTCGGGTACTTATGGCCTTCACCGGTTTCTATTACACGTCCCAGGTACTCGAGTATATTGAACCCGAGCCGAGCACAGGGGGTAAGAATTTGTATGGAGAAATGGTCTGTGTGCGTCCATGCTCCCATTCTACAATAAATTGGGACTCAAATGTTCTGGTTCAATATGCCTGGGACGTGTATCATATTTTCCCGTCTCAGCGCCCCTAATACTTGTCCCAGGCAAGAAGTACCCGCAAACAGGGGAGGTCTATTTTGTATGAGCGCTCAGACGCGCACAGATGTTTTACCATATATTTTTTTAATCCCTGTTTGCGGGTACTTGTTGCCTGGGACAAGTAACATATCAGCTATCCCCCTAAACTGCTGAGACGTTCAGGCCCGTTTAGGGTGTTGGGCACTGGCTTTTTCTAGGGGTCGTGATATAGAAAAACTCCGCGCTCAAGAAGCAGTGTAGTGGTCAGAGTACCGTAAGAACTGGAATAATTGAACCTCGTGCTGAGAGGTCGGGGATTCCCTCTCTTGGATAGGGGGTCGAGCGCACAGCGAAAGCTGTCCCCCTCTGTCCGAGCTTAAGACAGGAAAAAAAGAAAGAGCCAGACTTTACCACCAAAGGCAACTCCAACGTCCTAGCGTGAGGTTCAATTATTCCAGTTCTTACAAGTGCGGTACAAGTAGTGCAAAACCCGCGCCGCTCAGCATGGCCATGATGGAAAAGCGATTGTCGGTGCAGATCTGTTCCCGGGTACTCAAATAGGCTAGTTTTCAACGCTTTAAATGGGCCTGAAAGCCAACACCTTAAAGTGGTATTATATCATACCCCGAACAAGCAATTCCTATTGAAGGATCCCTTCTCCAAAACCTTTAAAAAGAAAAGCGGGAGTAGGGAACACGCTTCGCCCTATGATACACGCTCGGCTCCGTCCTTCGACTCTATGTTAGAGAACTGCCGTATGTTATCGACGCCCCCTGCCCTCTCGACTCGACTCGTTGGTGATGCAAGAGAATCCCAACTCGTCTCGGCCACCCTTCGGACCTACACACTGACAGGTGCTCCAGCCTAAGTGTTAGACGGAAAGTAGTAGCGGCTCGGAATGGAATCCTTTGGAGGAGTGTTCACCTTTTGCATTCAAGCACAGCACTTGTGCAATGCGAGTAGAAACTAGACTTTACACCAAGAGGCCCAAGATTCCCGTATTAATCCAAGGGGGGGCAAAACACAGCAGAAAAACTGCTGGGACAAGGAAGCAAGAAAAAATACAACCGAAAGTTGTGTCTATTCTTTTTGGCTTTTTAGTTTAATCCCCAAATTTGGTATTAGTTCTCTGGGTAACACGAGCGCCATATCATGATGGCGGTGCACTAGCCACCGGCGGGAGCTGTTTCGCTTCTTTAGCAATTTGTAACCAGTTAACACTCGAGATATTGTTCTGGCATTTGAAACACTAGCCCGTCTAAAGTGCATGTACGTACTTGTATCCTACCGGACAAGTGTAAAATAGGAGAGCCAATGGAAACCCTAGTGGTGATAATCCTTAGTTCTGCTATGATAAGGACCGATCCAGTATTCAATGCCAAGGGGTGGGAGGGTGACTTATTTCTTTTTTCTCCTTATGAAGTATTTTGATATCACGGTAATCACGGCTCGCATTCCCATTTTACAGCAATTCCATATATAGTCGCTACAATCACCCTGCCCCTCAGGGCGAGCATCCTAAGAAGGCTTTTACTAACCACAAGGCTGGAGAATATGTCCGGGGGGGGGCCCCCCCCCCCCCCCCCCCCCCCAGACCAAAAAAAAAAAAAAAAAAAAAAAAAAAAAAAAAAAAAAAAAAGAAAAAAAAAAAAAAAAAAAAAAAAAAAAAAAAA
>Ga0307513_10001701_pt1 | contig 31438 bp, 32 predicted proteins | sample 15_EM_MG_FD_202174 | JGI IMG/M metagenome (GOLD analysis project Ga0307513, IMG submission 202174) | Populus trichocarpa ectomycorrhiza microbial communities from riparian zone in the Pacific Northwest, United States - 15_EM | ecosystem: Host-associated > Plants > Roots > Unclassified | place... | reverse complement strand
CCGGAGGCTTTGTGTGGACATTCCCCCTTCGTCGCTGAGTTCTCCATGACTCTAATGCATCGTTCTCGGACTTGAGTCGTACAATATACCTCTTAGACGCAGACCGGGCCTAACTTATTCAGACATGTATGGAGCCAAGGTCGCAAAATCATCAGTGAATAGTTATACAACATGTGGACGCAGAGCGGAGGATACAGGGGCAATGGCAGTGCAAGACTGATTGACATTTCTTTGAGAACCAGAACACGGAACTAGAACCAAGGCATGAACGAGTCGTGAGCGCGCATGAGTTGGTAAGGGTTCGTCGCAGTGTTGATCATCGCAGAGACGGAAGCCACTACGGGCGTAATAGGTGGCGTTTGTCCTTCGTTGGCCGTATCGAACGCCTGTAAGTGCCACAGGAACACACACGGACATCAGTAAACCAGAATGAACAAAATGGTTACACACCTTTTCCCTCTCTGTCTTGCCCGACATATTCTCCATCCTTGCACGGATGGCGTCGATACACCCAGCTACCTGAGCACGGAACAACAACCGCAAATTGTCCGAATGCACCGTCTTACCCTGATGGACATACCAGACCGCCACTTCGTCGCGCATGAACAGCGGGAGCTGTTTCTCCGCCTCGCCCTGTAGTTAGGCGCATCGTCAGCCGATAGAAGGAGAGGATTTGGATTTGGAAAAGGCACCTCTGGCTCCGTCAACCCCCGGCCGAGTGCGAGCATCGACGCAGTGAGCAACCCCTCGATCCCGATTGGAGTGATGAAGTCTTGTAGGTTAGGCGTCAGCCGGAATGGAAGTTCGGTGCCGATCAGTACAGGTCCTCCTTCAGCTTTTATATCGATTTGGTCTGTACCACCCACCCACCAGGTTGGTCATCAGACGGTCAACGAAGGGAGAAACGACGCACGAGGGACCAAGTCGGAGAGCGCAACGCATCCGCTCTCGCGGGAGAAGTTGAATTTCCATGGCTGGCGGATACTCAGGTGCAAACAGTAGGACAGGAATGAGTTTGCGGCCATTTGGAGGGTGAACTGACGACGGAAACGCCAAAGGCTCGCTGGGTCAGGCATGGTGCCTCGGATGTACTGCAGGTGAGGAGTCAGTATTCCCATAAACTCCGAATCCCGTTGTTTGCTTACGTTTGACAGGATCGTTGGCGGGAACATGGTCGCTTCGATCTCGGCCTTGATCTCGACCCGCATACTCAAATACTCAGCGTGGGTTCGATTCTACGAAGCAACGGTTATCAGAAAACAGCGCTGGGGTCCGGAAGTCGTGCAGATAGTAAACCCACAGGCTTCGTCTCTTCATGCGCTCGTAACTTCTCCAGAATCTTGGCGAATGGGGCTTCTCGGGGGATGCGTTTGCTGTGACAATACTCGTCGTGGACGTCAAGGAAGGTAACATATGAAGCATCGTTACGGGCGATACGAAGCATGTGGGCGATGTGCACCGATGGGAGGATGTGGAAGTGCAGGCTCCTCTTTCGAGCTTCTTTCTTCGTCAACAGGATCCTATCAGAGGATCAGCGCACTCAGTGGAGGTATCATGTCTGGAACACGGACTCGTTGAAGACCCTGAATAGTTGCTGCATCTTTTCCTCGCGTCGAGTGATCACACTATTCACACTTTGAATAGAAAACTGATGTCGGGAGCCATCTACGCCGATAATGGTGAAGCGTTTGAAAGCAGCTCCGCTCATCCTGCCTCTTTCAACCTTCGAAGAGAAGCGCAGGATACTGACCATCTGATCTTTGTTGTCCTTGTGCTGTTAGAAGTTTAGTAACAGTTTACCATAGGTAGCACAGGTACTTACTTCTGCCCACGAACCAGGCATGACCACCTCTTCCAGCTTGTTGAGCTGGTACTCTGTCAACCAATGGCTCCATGTCTCCAACGACTTATATCTCGGACGCTTGTCCAGGAGGTTCTCCAGCCTCTCCTTCCATTCAGTGACCTTGGAAATGTACTCTTTCAACGTGCTCATGCCCTCAAATCTCACAAATGTCTTCTCGAATTCAACCTGTGAAAGCAATGAGGTTGCATCCTCAAGGCTGACAGAAAACGAACCCTTTGTGAAGGAGAAAGTAGATCCACGTAACGGCTGGCGATCGTGCTAAGATCTCTGACGATAGGCGTATTTTCTAGGGGAACACTCGGCCAAGACTTTGAGAAGCGCTACTCAATGATTAGAATGATGGTGCAGTGTGAACGAGGAATAACCAACCTGCAGCGCATCAGCTTGGAGAGCACATATCGCTCGGTAAAGTTCCTCGTCTCCGTCGGCTTTCAGGCGGTCGCGCATCTGATCAACGATCGTCTCAAGGGTGAGCGCCAGCAGGGGATGCCCGGTCTTGAGCAACGCAACGATCTCATCGATGTAGTCCCATGGCTTCCGTTCCATGCTTGGTGGAACGACAGGATCCAATGCAGACTGCACAAGGGGTTGTTGAGTCAGATTGGAGGATGGCGCAGGAGGGGCAGCTGAACCCGGTTGCTCTGATTTGGTAGGGGAATCGGCCATGACAACGTCATCTGATCCGGTCTGGTTGGTTAGAGCCCCCGGTAGTGAGGCTGCAAGTGCGGGTGGTTCCGCTGGCAAAAGTGTTTGTTGTTGGAGATGAGCCGCTTGTTGCTGGAGCTGTTGCTGGAGTTGCTGCTGGAGTTGCTGCTGGAGTTGCTGCTGCTGTTGGAGAGGCATTCTGTTCATACCTACCATGTGTCGCCGCTTCACAGCACTGAACTCTTCCTTAGCCGTTCGGACGGCCCAAAAGACCGACTGTGAAATACATCAATATGGGAGGGAGTACTAAGAAAAGACAGCTGACGTACCTGGGGGAATACCTTAGACAAGACTTGGAGGAGCTGTGCTGCATATTTCGCCTCGCGACCAGACAAGGAAGTGATCAACTGAGGAACAAGCGTAATCCAATACCACAGGACTTGCTCTCCTTTGTATGCTTCCCAGGCTAGTCCAATGGTGCGGTTCGAATCATCGATGCTGAGCAACCACAGCACGCGATGGAGCATTGGCCGCACTTTCGCCGATCGGGCGAGGCTCGCAGCCTGCAAATAACAACTCAATGCGTGAGCTCCAGCGGCTACATTCAATGGGTTCGCTTGGTGCATGTCGTCGTTGTATCGACCCCATAACGCCCAAGGCTTCCACTGGTTGAGATCGAGCTGGACAGCCGCACCAAACGCTGTGTTTGCTTCGTCCTCCATCCTGAGTTTGTGAAGGAAGAGACCTTTCAGGGCATAGAATTCTCCCTTCTGTGCGTTGGAGAAGTACATAAGGTTGGTATTGTTGATCACATCTAGGCCACTGTTCAACTCCTTGGGCCGCTCAAAATGACAACGAGCCTGTTCACGAAGTTTGAGGAAAGCTTCTGATATCTCGATGTTCGGAAGTTTGTAGATATCGTTGAGCGATTTATGGCAGACATCCAATAAACCATGCTTGCGAGCGGTATGGGCAAACCGATTGATGATCCAGGCTGATTCGTGATGACCACGGTGTGCGTGTGTATTGACGTTTGGTGCTTGAGCAGCTCCATTGCCCTCCAGAAGCGGGAGATAGTAACGATTTATTGTATGGAAAACGTGCTGCCGCCATGAGACTAGATCGTTCCATAAACCAATGTCGTCATGCGGGTTTGGCAGCCGGTCACGCCACGCTTGGAGAATCGCCTTCATCTCCATCGCCTTCTTATCGAGTAAGGCGTGGGTAGTGGAGACGAGCGTCAACATCATCACGGAGGCCTCTTTGAGCTCCAGGAAAAGCTGAAAGTTGTGCAATAGCGGAATATGAGCCATAGTCATGTTATCTGGAAGGACTGCCCATTTGCGTAAACAATGCTGGATACCCTCGTCAGTGAGGCGGTGGAACTCGCCATTTCCCTCTAAAGGGATACGTTGTTGGGGAACCGGGTTGGGTTGCGCCGCAATAGCTGTGAGCTGCTCCTTGGCTTGGGCTCCCCATAAATTCAATGTATAGAACGCTCTGAAGATGAAACGCCGCGGGTTTGTAACTTCAATATCGAGAGTTGCCAAAGCATTGCTAACAGGTGGGTTATCTGACGTCCAATCTTGTAGGGTGCGCCACGCGCATTCGAGGGACATGTCAACGTTTTGCTCGCCCGCCGCTAGCTCGGTGAGAAGATCCCACTGCAGGAGGTTCTTTGTACATCGTACCCAATGGTCCTCCCATACGGCGTACTCTGAGGCTGTGAAGGGGTACAAGGAAAGTCGGGCCTTGTTCTGCGCCGCTTCATACAGGGGCTGCGCAAGTTGATACATCCCGTTCTGCTCAAAGGATAATGCGGCATTCGTCTCCTCGTAGAGCGATCTCCGTCGCCACAGTCCAAAGAAGTAGTCTTCTTCCGCTAGTTCGCCATATAGTTCGGCCAATGCGTCTTGAGTGAGATCGCGGATGGTGTTGTCGTCGTCTCGAACCTGCCCAATAGCGCCTTGGAGGAGCTCGAGGGAAACATACCAAGCATTGAAGTTCTTGGCGAGATATTTGAGCAGATGCGGAGGGAGCATGATGGGAGGTGAGCATGCGTGCATTGCTGTCAGAAGTGTCTCGAGAACGCTTGGACGCCGTGTGGTCTGTTTCTGGTATTGGTCCTTCGAGAGTGTTTGCACAATCCCGACTGCCAACTCGGCTTGCTCTCTTCGCGGCAGCATCGCCCAGACTTCGGGGAAGACAGATGCCATCGTCTTTTGCATAGCAGTTGCATCTCGATAGAGAATTCGGCGCATCGGAGTTATGATCTCGTGGCTGAAAATGATGCGGTTGGGACAATTGGGGGCTATCGACAGTGGGGACAACCGCGTTTCGTGACTGACTGCACCAAGGATGAGGTCGAGAGCGATGTGCATCCAGTTGTAATCCTGTACTGACTCCCAGGTTTGTCCTGCAAAAATATAAAGCAACCGTGGACCTATTGCTCTCGGAACACTGTTTTCGAAGAGATCCACGAAACGTGAACGAATAGGAAGATCATCTGCGCGACACCCTAGAATAAACGACTGCTCTAATCGCAGAGTGAGTTCAGAACGCGCGAACGACTTCTCCGTGTAGATGTCGTAAATCAGCTCCAGAAACTCGAGGTAGGTCGGGTCTTTGAAGACTGACCAGCCTCCCATGACTTTGAGGAGACTCGCTTGTTCCTTGGTTGTGGGCCAAGGCGAGCGGATGACCATCAGCCAATGTCGAATGATTTGAAGCATGAGCAATCGAATCTCCGGACTACCTCCATCCCTAATTAGCTGCACCATCGCGACGAGAAGCTGCTTTCTGTGTTCGCCTTGATAGAAGGCAACGGATTCTTTGGCAATGTCAAGCGCTGCAATAAGGTGGGCTTTGATGACTTCGGCGCCTGCCGTGGGCTGGACAGTTCCTAGATGCTCCTTTAAGAGACGTGCAAAGAGCCTGATAAAATTTGGCAACACGGGCTCAATGCGGCCGGGATACTGCTTTACCAAGGACTGCAAGACGATGAGCGCGGCGTGAACTCGAACACCAGATCCTAAAGCCTCCCCAACAAAGTCTGTGATCCACCCATGGAACTGGGTCGCAAAATCTGGTGAACCCTCGGTATCTTCGCTAGGTGGAAGGACGGTAAGGAGCTTTTCGAATACAGGTCGAAAGGCTTCGGCAATGGCGTCGGAAGACATGGCTCGCTTGACATACGGAAAAAGGATGGCCGCATTAGAAGCATACCACTCGGGGGGTTTCGGTGCCGCGGATATTGCGAGCACTTTGGCCCACCACAACGTGACGTTATTTCCCTGTTCCGTATCAGGCTGGAAAAAAAAAGAAGCAAAGTAAGCCCTTACAGTATTGTGGTGTTGAGAAACATACCGTTTCAAACCCACGGCTGAAGAACTGAAGCTTTAGATTGACGTCTTTCCAGCTCTCCATTCCCAAGAATGCACTGATTTGCTGCAGGGGACGACTTTGGGCCTCTTTGTCTTTGTCCTTATCCTTCTGTGGATCTGGAACAGGGTGACCGTAGCGGACGAGGTGGCTGATAATAGCCTCGCGAAGTCCCAAGGGCATAATCCATGGTAGGTTCAGGGGTGGGGGGTCAGTCGACATCATTTGCTCTTGCTCCCCCCAAGCTCGAGTGTCCCACTTGACGACAAGATCATTCAGATCCAGGATCATGGTCCTCAGGTCGGCAGCCGACCGTGGGTCCTGGCTCATTATCAATGAAGTGATGCGCATCAGGGACTGAACGATGACGGGTGTGAACAATTCTCGCGATGGGTAGAAGAGATCAGGATGGCGGAGGATCAAGCGGTAGGTGTTCAACATTCGATTCCAGTGGGCCTGATCCTCAACCAGAATCTGCCGCGTCAGATGGTCCCATCTGGGAAGCCGAGCTGTCATAATAGGCGCAAGAACGTCCAGGGCCTGCTTGATCATCGGAGACCCCTCGTTCTCGTGAATGGGACGTAATAGTCCAATCCATAGAGGGCGAGAAAACCGGCCAGCGTCATCCCCAAATGAAGCGAGGAAGCGAGCGGCGACTAATGAAGCCAATGGGCGAGCAAGGGCGTCATCTGAGATGACGAGCTTCCAAACGAACCGTATAACGTCACCTTTAACTCGATCCCAGCCCGGAGGCTGACGTTGAACAATCGCGTCCGTCATATGAAGGAACTCGAGCTTCATGCGATCGCTGGGGTTGTACTGATTGTCGCGTTCCCAAATTCGACTATGAAACTCTCGAAGGACATCCGCATCGACGACATCTGAAGCTATATCTTGTCGTGCGAATGCATTGTGCAGGACTGGGATGACGACTATCCTAGCAAATTGGACGACCTGGCCTTGAGGAAGATGGGGGTCATCCAGGGCGCGGAAAAAAGTCGTGAGAACCTCGCGATAGAGCTGAGGAGAGGCAGTGGGGACGAGCTTCTGGTAGATAAACTCCAGCAGATCGGCGGTATCGACCAATACTTTGCGTGTGAAGAGCAAGATTAAGGTGAAGAGTATATCGGCTCGAGGCGTCTGAGACAAGACTTGGATCCAGATAGAGCAGACGGTTCGGTGCTGAGCGAGTTTGGCTTGTGAGTACACGTCACGAGCGGCGGGGTCGCCAAATTCCCGAGTCCAATACTCCTTTAGTGCATCGAGAAGTTGGGGCTGAGATGGTACCCATTCTGGGTTAAGTAAGGCAAGATCCTTGCAGACGAGAAGAGGCCCCAGACGGGCTACTTCCGTGGTCTCCTCGAGTATTGCTTGCGCGAAGCGATTGCTATGTTTCAAGAGTTCAGCCGTGAATGCAGGGGCGTCCCCACTCTGAATTACATTTCCGATCGTGCGAACCCAACGGGGCTCCTTGAGACGTGAGAAGAGGAGTTCGACAGTTTCACTGGGGTATCGGTTCAGGTACTTCGACAGTGCAGGGGTGAATACGCTAGGGCTGGCCGTGTGCAACTGCGTCTCCGTCTCCACAACCACCCTTGTAAATCGCTCGATAAACTGATTCGCAGCGAGGGGAAGAAGGTGGAAAATATTGAGGAGCTCTACGAGCTTGCAAATGTCCTCGTTATCGACGATAGGAGTGTAGGCTGCTTCACTGAGGACATTAGGCTGGGCAATCGAGTCGAAATGATCCAACAATTTGGACCCAATCTCCACCTTGAAGTAGTTAGTCAAGAGCTTGAGAAGCCGAGCTAGGCCATCCAAGCCAGATACAGTCAACTTCTTGTGATCCGACAAGTTCATCAACACAGGGCGTAGACCATTTTGAAGGAGTTCCTTGGGTAGTCGACTTTGGTTTCGTAGGATCACGCTAAGGCCGCGATCAGCCGCAAGCTTGACTTCTTTGACTGGGGAGTATAGAGCCTTGAAATATAGTTGAGTAACTCTGTTAAACATCTGTCAATTACAAACGACTTTAAATGCATTGTGCCTTGTACCTTTGACGAAGGGTTACTTGCTGAGCAAAATAGTCAGTGACCTGGAGTGACGCCGTAAGAAGTGTGATGCATGCGACTCTGAGGTCAATGGCTTGTTTGTAGTGGCGACGATAGTGAGGCCGACCAATAAAATGGCCGATATCCTCGTTATCTGCAAGAGCCTGAGTCTCTCCGAGTAGGCGAATAAGTTCTTCGGTGGGCTCAAGAACAGGAGGATTCAGGCCCAGCAGATATGTAATCGCGGATATGTTGCCGATTTGGCGAGGCACCGGGAGCGCACGCAAAGGCTTGCTAAATATATGAGACACGATGGACTGGGTATGTGTCTTCAGTAACCCGGAAGTCGACAGACCAAGAAGTTCAGCGAGTAGCTGGAAGGCTTTCTGAACAGCTTCGCGAACATATTTGTTGACACTGCTGAGGTCCCCTGACATCAGGATAAGATAGTACTTCGATTTTTCAAATGGTTTCTTCCCAGCCCAGTCATGCATTTGTTCCTCTGTCGACTCCGGCCCAGGAAGGTTCATCTCTGTATCACCAGTAGCATCCTCCATCTTGGTATCTTCTGCCTTGGGCTCCGAGTTTGAGATGGATTTTGGGTTGCAAAAACGAATGAGCCCGAGGATGGTGGCGACAACTTCGTCGACGTCCAGTGGTGGATCAGGGGGCATGTCTTTGAGAATCGACATCAACCCACGAATCATATCCATCTCTCTGCTGTGTGGCCAAAAAGACCCCAGATCAAGGTCATCGGAGATCAACAGACCAATAGCTCGACAGCCCGCCATTTTCCTTCTCCAGGTTTCGTCCCAGCACCATGACTGAATGCGACTCGCTTGATAGGTAATAAGTTGTGCGGTCGCCTTTGTGCGGCGCTGAGAGTCTCCTTCTTTGGCTCGGTCCTTAAGATCTTGTAAGACCAAAGCAACGAGTTTGCGGCCAGCTTTGGCATCCCCATGCGGGCGTTCGAGGAAAGCGGCTGGAAGGGCATCCATGAAATCGGACATGAAGGGCGAAAGCTGGGCTTTGCGGCCAGGATTCGACGCCATAAAACGGTCTAGCTCGCGTTCGAATAAGCCAGCAGAGATCTCCCGGAGGAGACCCGAAGCTTGACACTCTACCTCCTTGATGAAAAGGGTGTCGATAAGCCCATCGATAATTTTGAAGAACAAAATGCCGTCTGGTCCACGGTCAAGGCCATCCTAGAAAGCATTTAGAGGAAGGAGAGAACGGGAGTATGTATGTTTACCTTTTGCAGCAAATAGATCGCCTGGTTCCTTAAAAGCTCGAATGCGATCTGGTGATAATCCTTTGCTGAAGAATCAGCTAGCGCACGAATGGCGACGGCGCAAGCGGATTCCACTTCGATTGATGCTATTTGACCACCGAAGTCCGCCACAACCGTTGACCGCGTGCACTCCTTCTCGTAGTTTAGCGTCGGGGGCAAGTCGAAGACGCGGCGGTTTTTGCCACCTAGTTTGGCAAGCACCCTGGTGGCAGTGTGGGCTGCTTCTGCATTCTCTTTCCCTGGTTGGAGCACCTTATTCAACGCGAGCACCAGGTCTTTGACCACTGGGGAAGTCAGCGGGTTTAATACCTCGGTCGTGATATTGTCAATACAGAGCTCGAGAGTCCTCAAACCCTGTCGGACCATTTCCGGGCCGCCCCCGAGTGCGAATACAAGTGGCTTCAGGAGCGCAGTGATATGAGGAATGAGGTGTTGAAGACGGACGGGCATTGTAAGGGCTATCTCCACCAGAATCTCTTGTAGCGCTCTATCTTCCACAAGCTCAAGAAAGCGATTGATATTGTCCAAGAGTTCGGGAATGAACGGAATAACCTCTTTGTATACGAGCTCAAACCGCGACGTTTTTGCGCCGATGGCCCGGAACAGGTTGTGAATCAGGCTGAAGTAGGCCATCGAGTTTGTGGTTCTCGCCGCCAGAGGAAATATGTCAATCAACATTTTGCCAAGATGGGGCAGTAGCATTCTTTCATTGTGTTCGGGGTTCATGCCCACCGCGTTGAATACGAGACGAAAAACGCGGAGGTGTAGGGCAGCAATTGGTGTATCGTCCCCAATGATGTCAAGTCGGTCGACGAGATAACGAAGCACGATGGCTGTGAGAGAGTTGGAGGTAGCGTCATTGGAGAACAATGCCTGCTGAATAACGAGTAGAGCTTTGTAATGAACGGCAGTCTCCATAAAGAGGTCCATTTGAGTCGTCCATACTTCCTGAAAGACATGAGGCTCCATCTCTAGGAAGACATCCTTGATGTTCGCAACCAGTCGAGGTTCTCCTTCACCACAGAAAAGTGGAAACACTTTGCACATGCTTTGGATAACTTTGGACATCGCTTCAGCATCAGGGACACGGCCATCAAGGGTCCGAATCATGGCCATCACGCTCTTCACGCCGACTAACAAAGCGGAGATAATAAGGCGTTCCTCTGCAGATAGTGCATTAGCTTTGGCAGACGTCGCGTGATTGACCCTGCGCACCGTGGATAGAGGCAGCGATGGTTTCCCCAGCCAGATATGCCAACGTAGGAATCGCCCGAGTCTTTTCGATTGCTACCAGATTCGATAATGACTCCAACATTTGGTCCTGCTTGATGGCGAGAATGTTTACAGTGATCTGCTGGGAAGCAACCATACGTTGGGTAAGGGTTTCGAGAAGCGTGCTCAGCACACTGCACGCAATAGGTTTTTCGGCTTCTTTATCCTTGAATTGGTTGAATATCTCCATCAGACCGATAATGAGCTTGCATGCCAACGTATGTAACGTATGCGTGACCGTTGTGTCGACAATGAGTTCCGAGTAGCGCCGAACAATTCGAAGGAGAAGTTCTGTGCTGAGCTCGTTGCGCACATGATGAATTAAGTCTGCGAGTGTGGAATACCCCAGGATAGCAAGTGACGAGGGACCAGTTCGAAGCGGACCAGGACCAAGGAGTACACGTTCATCCAACAGTGACGCAATGTGAGGGAGGAATCCAAGCTTCGCCTCTGTGTAGAATACGTGACGCAATGCGATGAGCAATTCCTTGGAATAGGTGAGTACATATGCGTTGTGCCATCGGGTGCAAGCTCACCCTTCGCTTTTCGGAAATCTCCGCGGGCAGCACTCTGAGCATTCTGACACTCCCATCACCGATAGACTCCTTATGGCGAGCCCATACTTCAGGGGGCACTTGTAGCTTGACGAAGCAAGCGACCAGGTTGCTGCTCTACATGAAGTTAGGGCCATTGATGACAAGAAATTAAACCTCAATACCTTGATTTGAGCACTCAAGAGGTCGGCAAAGATCACCTTGTTAATGATCGATTGCGGAGAGCCGATGATAGGCGCTTCATCCCCCATTTGAGCGACCTTTTCCGGTTCTGTCTCTAATGACAGGAACTGGTTTTTTGTGGGTGAGTGGATACCGGAGAAGCGAAGTGATTGCTTACAGCAACGCTCGTATCGAGGACTTCAGAGCCTCTGCCTGGTCCTTTCATGAACATATCGAGGACGGCTTGGTTGACTCCTTGATAGATGAAGCAGGCTGCAGCCGGAAGTTCAGCCACGAGTTTGAGAGACGCTTTCGCTTTGGTGTAGGTCGTTTGGTCGGGCTCTTTCATAGCGGCACCATTGGCAGAAAACAATGATCCCACTACTTGTGGCATCTGACTATATATGTCGACGAGTAGGTTGAAGAACTCGGCGATATGGCTCTCCATGGAAGGTCTGCTGGCAGCATTGCGGTACATATCCATGAAAGTTTTGAGTGCAAGGACCCCCATGTCTTCATTATCAGTCCGTATGATCTCCAAAACCAACGGAATAAGCATTTCAGCGTGCGGACGGACAAATTCAGTTGAGGCAAATCGTTGAATCAGTTCCAGAAGGTGAACTCGGAACATCTGGTGGAGTCAATTAGAGCATAATCGTACTAGATACTAATTGGTACACGTACATGCTCATGATTTGGCTGCTCCCGGGTTCCCTTCTTCCACACTGACGGACTCTTCTTCAGAGCGTCGATCAAGTGGGGCAAAACCGTCGCGTAGACTTTGGTATACTCCATTTCCTTATGCTGCTCTATCGACTCCTTGAGTTCATTGACGATTTGTAGGCGCGTCTTGAGATCTGCCACAACCTGAGTATATGTTTGGAGCGCCAGCCGTCGAAGACTGACCCGTTGCAGGATCGATCAACTTTGCCATGTGAGCTTCGAGCTCATGGATGCTCAACGTCGCGCCCGGCGGCATCCTGAGGTCCTCCACGTGAGAAATGTAGACGGGGTGCTCCAAGGTTTGTTCGGCGCCCGAATTGTCTCTGCCTGCCTCCCACGCCATGCCAGCACAGGACTACCCAGATTGGGACCGGCTGCGCTATCGGTGGACGTCGGTGCTGCGGATACTCAGCACCTCATCGCGTCATTTTCCCAGATCTCTGGAGACCTACGGTTGGGTGTGGCCAATCTTGGGGGTTGGGGGTAGATCTCCACTAGCCACTCGTCTTGTGTTAACCACACGATGCTGCTGCCCAGTTGAGCCAGCTCAACAATGCGCTGACGTGCGATCACTACGACTTCCTAACTCAAATCAAACTATGCTATGCTGAAACCGACCTGGAGAGATAACTTTGATCGTGTATCGGACCTCCGTAAATTCCACTCCTAGGGTCGTTAAACTGGTGGGTCTGAGTGAATATTCCCTTCTTTGAACCTTCTTCACTCATACGCCGCCGGATCGTGTAGACGGACTCAAGGAATCATTGCCTTAAGGTCAGTTTTCTACCCGTGACGAAACTCCCTGGGTGTTGCGGGTGGAATACCTATGGGGCTTCAACCATAAAGTCCCATACGAACATAAAGCATTTGGCTAGTTTGTCAATTCACCCGATCGCCACAACCCAAAATAACAGCATCAATAGTATTGCGACGGATGGCATTTCGGCGGCACAACATCATACTGGAAACCAGCAACGTCCGAATTGAACGTCTACTATTGAAAATTTTCTTGACCAATAAATGAGGGGGGGTCGTTAAAGCTACTATATGATAGCGCACACAGGACCTTTCGCAAGTGGGAGCCAAAGGGTATGTATTTTATAATGATTGTAGTGACGCCAGCCCTAGTATGAAAGATCCATTTTCCGCCCACAACCAAGTGGCATGCCGTCGACAATTGAAGCATTACATTCAGAGAGTACTACAGGGTCGTGCTACGACCCAAAGTTTTGCTGCTTCTTGCACACCGTGTAGAGTCAAACGTTCAAACCCCTGGACTTCTTCTAGAATTGTCCAATTCCCTAGATGCGTGAGATCCTCAACTATAGCATGAGTGAAAGTCGCATTGGCGGTTGCCACGATTCCCTCAGTTTTGTCGTAAATCCACTCTGGAGCAGTGAAGAGGACTGGCGAAGAATATTCGTGAAGAAAGAGGGAGGCGCCTGATTGGGTTGCCAAGTTGCAGAGGTGTACTCGTATACCTACGATAATATGATATGAGTTTCACTTTGATTTCAAGGCTGGACACACCATCAGTGTGGCTCTCTCGCCTCCCGACCTCATTGAAAGCTCGTAGCGCAACGCCACCTGGGTAGTTCCTCATCGAGGTGATTGTGAGTAGCGCGGTAACACAAAGGTTCGCTACGAGACAACCAATAATTGCTAGCCTCGCCATCCCCCTTAGCCAGGACGAGTTCCATGACCTCTTCCATCTGCGGCGAAAAACCATGGTCATTGGACACGCGAGAGAGGTGGAGAGCGAACGTACGTATGGCTTGCCCCTACGGAGGCAGACAGGTTGAAGAATGGTACAACATATATGATGAACCGCCATTCCTTATGCGCGAGAGCAGACAGCATGGAAACGAATATGGTTGCTGACAAAAGGATGGTGCGTTGCCGGTGGTCAACCAGAACTCCGAGAACAGCGAGAGGGAGCGCTGTTAACAGCAACTTGGGTAAATGAACAAGAAAGTAGGAGTAGAACGGGGACACCTATTAAAGGGTTAGCTTGTATCGTGTTCGACGGGGCTTGATCGCGTACGCCCCACTCCGAGCTCTTGCCCTGGACGACGTTGAACAAGAGACCATGCAACTCGGGCCAAAGGGGCCACTGTTTCCAAAAATAAGAATCGATCATAATAGTAGAAGCTGTGTATGATGGCACCATCAGTTCAACGGATGAATGATACGAAAGACGACGGACTAAGAGACGGCACACCATACAAAAGACCGATTCGGATGACGTCTCTCACTCGTATTTGTCGCTTGTATAATGCAATCATGGCCAGTGGCGTCAATAAAAGTGCGACCTCCGCTCGAAAGACTATTGCAGTAAAAGTCAACAGCCCTAGGGCCTGCATCAAAGAAGATGGTCTATGTAGAAGCCGTGAGAGTGCGAGATTCACTGAGGCACATATTATGTTAAGAAAAGGATTGTCAGGAGCGAATCACAGACACGCACCGGGGAAAAGGGCGAACATATTTGGTAGCGTCCGCCCCATCCAGAACATCAAATGAAATTGTGAGCATGTAATGAGCGTGAAAAAAGTTCCAGCGGTTCTCCCAAAGCGTATCTGGAGGGGTCGACGAATTGTACACAAGCTGACCGCGTTACAGCTGGCTAGAATCAAGCGCACTGGATGTGTTGTTAGACAAGCGACCGGAAGAGATTATGAGAGATAGGTACACAGAATTTGGAGACTAAACTTTGACTGCAACAAGCCTACTGTCTGCAGAAGCCGTCCCACAGGGACGAGAAGGTAACCCAGGCTGAGGCTGCCTATGAAGGATCTCGGAACTACTCCAGGAAACACAAAGTGATCGTACTACACGCAAGAGTCCCATCAGGTCTTGCTGAAGCACAAATTCATTCAACGAACATTTGTCAAGGCGACTGGACGAACGCCGTAGAAGAACACATCATGTGTTGCGTGTAAGTTGAAGCTTTCCTCTACTTTGGTGTACGGAGACAGCAACACATGGGACCACGCGATAGTCAGTTGTAGGAAGTCGAGAGCAAGATCCATGCACTGGATTCGGCTAATACTATAGATAGATAGATAGAAAATGCCCATACAAGACTAATTATCGCTTCTCCTTGACATAAATGTGGAGCCACAAGCAGCTTAGACAAATGAAGAAGGTGAACATGATGGCGAGGCTCCAAATATCCCACCAAAACGCTAGTGAATCGAAGCCAAAGATATTGAGAATAGTTGCGGCCGGAACATCGATCGAGACGCCATACTGCCACAAATGTTAGTTTGGGATGTGATAGATTGGACCCAACTTACTTTGACCTCCTTCAGGCTCAGACCCCGAAGTTCGTTTACAATCAGGGCCTCCAGGGTTGCATGGAACCAGGATGTACTGAAGAGCCACCCCACGTATACTGGGACCGAGCGTCTGTTGATCAACAGACCAGCGAAGAGAAGACTACCCAAGAGGTGAGTCACCGGGCAGTAGAACGACCGTAAACACGCACTTGTAGAGCATAAGTAGGGTCCCTACTAAGCTCGCAACTCCAGTGTGAGAGATAGCAATGGAGAGGAAGAGAAGGACGCTTGCGGTGGTCACATTGAACAAGATCAGCGTGAGCAAGAACTTCCAGAATCCTGAAACTGATGGAACCATTCCGACGAGTCCGTAGAGGATGCTTCCGTAGAGTAACGGGGGAATCACGCGAAGAGGCAGCACATCGAAGAGAACCTGCAATGAAGGTTAATAGAGGAATAGAGTACAACCCGAATGCGAACCTTTGAGAAGAAGTAAGTGAGCGTCGAGTAATAGCCGTTGGAACGTTCCCTCATGAAAAGCAGTCGTTCGTGAGCGAACAAGCTGAGGGTTGTCAAACAGGAGAATCCGAATAACGCGAGGGTAAATAGGAATATCCCAATGCGATTCTGGAAACCGGAAAAGTCGTTTTCGACGTGGTAGATGAGGACTCCGCAGATCACTGGGACACGAATTAACGCACGAACAGCTAAAAAGGTAAATCACCTACGGGCGATGAGAATGGAACCAATATAGTGAGAAGTCAACAGTGCTGGATCTCGGTAGAGATTCTTGAACGCACGTCCACTCAGGATTCGGAACTGAGTCATTTGTGTGGCCCGTTTCCTGCCTCTCAGCATTGTGCTCTCTTCGGCAACATCTCTCATCTGATCATTCGTGACACAACTAGCCGCAATATCTGCCCGTATCCCCTTCGCGATGTCACTCTCCGCATATGCTTGTGCAAGCCGGGCGAGAGGAACTGGATGTTTCGAGGTTTCGGCACGAGTGGAAGACGATGAGGTGAGGTTGTCGAATACCTTGGTCGTGTGTTTGAAGAAGTTCGCACCCTGCTCGAGGAGTGATTGTGGTTGTGGTTGTGGTTGTGGTTGTGGTTGTGTCTTCGGTTGATCAACAAGAGATGGGGGCCTCGTCCGTGATTCCGTCTCGTCAGGACTAGGGGAGCATGTTTGGGGAGCTTCTCCTTCACGCTGAATGGCCTGTGTCTCTCCAGCAGATGCGACACTTTGCACTGACGGCGAAGCTTTGGAGTGAAGGGACCCTTTCAGCGATGACATGGTAAGATCAACTAATTACAGGAGTGTCAACCATCCGGCTTGTGGTGTTCGGAAGCGAGGCTCACTCAAATAATCGGCGATATTGAAGCCCAGAGGACATGGGTGTCCAATAGCCTCTAGGTACCCTTGACACTTAGCAAGTGGGCCCGAATAGATTACTTGACCCTTTGCAAGCAGCACAAGCTGGTCAAATAGGGATACAATATTGCTGCGAGGCTGATGGATAGTGAGAACCACGGTTCGATTGTAGTCGCGCGCCAACGACACCAAGCTCTCAATCACGTTGAGCGCATTAAAAGAGTCCAGGCCTGCATAACATTAGGTTACGGGTAGACGGATGAGCGTACTATTCATACCGCTTGTAGGCTCGTCGAGGAAGATGATCGAAGGGCTAGTGACAAGCTCGCAAGCAATTGAGACACGCCGTTTCTCACCACCAGAGATAGATCGTTTGCCTTAGGCTTGTTAGAAGAGGCTTGTCGTTGACATGCACGAAAAACTAACCGGATTCTCCGATTCGAGAGTCCTTGATCCCAAGAATCCCGAGTTCGTGCATGGTCTCCAACGTCCTGAATCTCTTGGCTTCGTAGCTCATATCGCGTGGCAGACGTAACAAGGCAGAGTATAAAACCGTCTCAAAGACGGTCAAGGTCGGCATAAGGGTGTCTTCCTGGTCAACGAAACCCATTACTTTCTTGAAGGTTGCGTCGTCCACCTCTCGGCCGTTGATGAGGACTCGTCCATCCACAATGCCTTTCTTTTGCTTGCGGGCCAGAATATCCAGAAGTGTAGATTTCCCTGCACCAGATGGGCCCATGATTGCCATAACTTGACCGGATTTGACGGAGCCCATAATATTCTCGAGAATAATGTGGTCCGGAAGGCTATATGTGAGCTTCTCGAATTGGAGCTGAGCTGGAACGTGGTCGGTCATCAAGGTCGTTTGTTCATCACTTTGAAGATGAATATTGCCAAAGCCTTCGGTGCCATTGGTCCTTCCAGCATACCAGAAACCTTTCGGAACGTCAATAATACAAACGTGCATAATGTTACACCGCACCTGCAGCCGCAAGGACGACCATAGTGACTGCAGCAGCACAGCTCAGTGCAACCCATGTCGCACTCTTGTTTTTCGGCGGCTGTTCAAGTCATGAGGATTGTGAATGGACTCAGTAGAAAGTCACCACGTACCACAAACCCAGGCACTTGAGTATAGTGAAGACATTCACCACTTTTGCACTCGAGTGTGATATAGGCGTCACCGAAGATATCGTGAATCAAATTATTCATTGCTGGTTCCTTGAACGTACAACTGGATCCAGCTTTGCATTCGAAGTTGGCTGGACCCTTTATCTCTTGGTCTAGGAACTCGCTGATATCTGAATCCTGTAAGTTGGGCACTACGGTAAGTACGTTGTCATGCTCACCAACACTACCCGCTTCTCCGCAGAGCATACGACCCGTCACACAGCTACATTTGATATTTTCGCAGTCCACAACCGTCTTGTTGCTAGTGGAACCCGGCTGGAAGGAAGACGTGCAATGGTCCAAAGCGCAGTAGAATGACTCCACCTTCCCGATCCAAAACTCGAATTGGCAAGTCTTGTCGTCGGCTTTGCAGCCGAAAGTAACCTGTGGTGGCCTCCCAGGTAGCATATCCAGGATCTTTGGGTCTACGCTATGGTCGGAACGTGCGCGCAACTATTATTCATACACTCACTAGTCACGTCGCACATCTGCTGTGGCTTCCGAACGGTTTGCCCGCCTTTGAAGCAGGTCATATTTCGCGGGACGTTCTCATCAAGTTCGTAAATGCCAAGACTATCGAGAGGGAAGTTGGCACAAGCATCATCCGTTTCGCAGACTGTTGGGCAATAAGCGTCAAACCGAATATCGGCTTTCGCATTACACACCGTTGCAGTTAATGCCTGTCCAGCCTTTGTCACATTCACATTCCTCTCCGTCAGGACGTGGGCGCCGATTTTCACCGTCAGCCAACGAGCCGCATTCTGAGGCGGCAAAGTCAATCCGACTGCGCTCGCCTAGCCAGAACATCACGTACGAGGCGTCAGGCAGTCGATACCACTCCACCCTTCAGAACATTTACACTGTCCATCATATTCGCTGCAAGTACCGTACTGTGGGGGGGGGAGGTGAGGACTAGGTTAGCCTTTGATACAGCCGTGGCAGGGAACGAACATTGCCGCATTTAAAGGCTGGAAGCTGGCAATTGAAGCATGGCGGACATCGCTTAGGGGCTACAGGGAGTGTAAGCGCCCCAGTTGCTGCAGTCACAAGCGTGACGTACGCAGCGTCGCGGCGATGGACTACGTAGAGGATCAGTAAACAATCCAGAAAAGAACCCATATACTCGTACAGCTACTGAGTATCCTCCACTCTTCAAATCCCACTCGATTTCTTCCGCCACTGAATGATTGAGCAAGACTTGTTGGGCAGTAGTGACACCGAGGCCGAGTAGCAAGATTGAGAATGCACCATTCGCGCGTATTCGGTCGTGCCTCATCGTTGGACCTTCGACTGGCCGCAGTCCAAGAACGTGCTGCTATGTGAACCACTCAAGCAACGCAAATAGGGCAAACGCGCAATGGAGCGCACCAATAAGAAGTAGCTGGAGGATAAAACACAAACACGGTATGCTTCTAGGTCTCATTCCTGTATCCAACCTCTCCAAAGCAAATCGAAAAACAAGAATCCCAGACTACATTCCATTATTGAGCAAATACAACTCGCTGCACCTTCTCCTCAACCCTTCTCCTCAACCACACACTCATACACTTCCTTCGTCCAGCCTTCCTGGAGTACAGCGGCAACCTCAAGAGTCAAAGCAGAACTTGATCTCTGTCACAACCATGTACGAACCAGCCTCGTCTAGACTACCAAGCGAGATCTGGGAGCTCATCCTCTTCCAATCGATAAGCAGCCAGTATTTAGATCCAGTGTGCCCCTCGTCCAAATTCTGGGAGTTCCTTCAAAATACTAAAAGCCGAGATGAATTCGACAGGGCAGAGCGACATCGCTTGCGACTGCGATGCGTGTGCTCTATGTGGAGGCGCATCTTAGATGCAGAGAATCATAGGTTGATCTGTACGCGCCACGGTTCCGTCGAACACCAGACAAAGTATAGCACAGAAACGATTAGGCGTGCACGCAAAGTCGAAAAGGTGTCTCACTTGTCTGGCTTCCTGCAGCAAACTACACGGTGGGAAATTTTGTGTAGCACCGCATTCTCCGATCCTTCCGACCTCGATACCTTAGCCCGGAACATCCATCTCCATCCTCGACTGCGGTGCTTAATCTTTCAAACACGTCATGAAAATCAAAATCCCTTATCGCCACAACTCACCATCGCTTTGCTCTCCAACATTACTTTCCTATCCATAAGGACCAACAAGGATCGGCCAACCGTTTTGCATTTTGAGGGAGTCCCTGTCTCCCTTCCGGTTCTCCAGAACCTTATATGGTGTACCTGGTACAATGCCGAGCATCCCTTTCCAGTCGAGACCCTCGAGCTTCCTTCTCTCCATCATCTCTCGCTTATTACCGATCCTACGTGCAATCGCGTACTCGAGATAGGAGAAAAATATTCGAATCTCATTTCATTTCACTTTCTCGCCGCTATAGACGCATGTGCACCGGTTCGCTTTCCTCCTCTCAATCATTTTCCGCGTCTTCAGGAGCTTATGTTGAACAAAAGATTCGACTCAAACGCCCTCACATTGCTGCCAACAGATCACCCACTCGAGCGTTTATATCTTCACCAAATTTCAATCAAATGGCTCCTCGAACTCATTCCAAAACTCTTGGAAGCGAATCCGAAGCATCTTCGGCTCATTTCCGTTGACCAAATGTGGTTTTCCAGCATCCGAAAAGCTATAGGAAAGATTTCGCTATCATCATTGAAAGCCTTGGCCGCGGAGGTCGAGGTTAGGCACATCTGCCTAATCGACTGCCAGAATTCAGATCTACCAGTTGTACTAAAGGAAAGAGAGGATGAACTCACAAAGATGGAAGGGCTCTCTTCACTAACTGAATACGAAGGCTCTCCGGCAAGGCCGTCAACTGAAGAGAAGGTCTGCGGGGGGGTCCTTTATTCGCATATCAACGAAATCTATCCGTTCTGGTAGTAATGGTAAGCTTTATTCTCCATCTTGTCGCTCTAAGCTAACCGCCAAATGTCTCCTTGGAGATAGCCACAAGCCCCGACACACTTGATCATGTCCCTCTCCGTCAAATTGATTTCTGTCTCCTTGACACCTATTTACTTCACTGGAGTATCAACGTTCTATCCGACAGCCACGGCCCGGTCTATTAAAGGTTACTTACCTGGCTCCTGGATGCGATGCGACATTCAGAATTTCGGACAAATTTTAACAATGCAATAGCGCGAGAAATCAGTACAAATTCACCAGAATACTGGCAAGTGTGTACCGGACTTCCATTCCGCAAGGCCGCAAGCCTCGCACAGACTCAGCCCACACAGTGATATCCGAACATAGTGGCTCTGTATAATTTGTGGCAAAACTGGGTTTATATGGTCTACTCTCGCATTAAAGGGGAGGCTCTCCTGAGTCAAACAATTTAATAGAAGCTTGCTTTTAGCCCTCAACCACATCCCGCATAAAGTTCTACGTCTTGATAAATCGCTTGGAGGCATTTGTGGTACTCCGAATTGGATATACGACATTTAGTAGAAGGTGTTCTGACGTTGACGTGGACCAAAGGTGAACACAAAGCTACCAAGTCGAAAACACAAAAGACCCGACAAAGCAACCCACACGTTGGAATGTCCGCAACACCGACTCTTGCATCGTGGAGGATACCAGGCGAGATTATAGAGCTTATACTCTTCCAGGTGATTGGGACCAAGTATTTAGACCCAGTCTGTACATCCTCCAGATTTTTCGAGTTCCTGAAAAAGGACAACCAGCAGGATTTCAAAGAAGCAGAACGGCATCGCCGTCGGCTGCGATGCGTATGTCGAGGATGGAAGCGTTTCCTTGATAGAGAAAGCTCCCGGGTGGTGGATGGGCGTAAGAGCCTGGAAATAATGGGAAATTTTCGCCGCGCGCGCAGGGTTCAATACCATGACTCGTTAGATAATTGGCTCGCACAGCCGACGCAATGGGAGACCTTTTGCGGTTCTGTAACCGAAGCCGCTCACTTGGAAACTTTGGCCCGTCACATCCACCTCCACCCTCAACTGCGCCGTTTGGACATCAAAGTGCAATCAACGCAAAGCCAACTATGTCAGCAGCTTACAGTCGCCTTGCTCTCTGACATTATCTATCTTTCCGTCAGGGTCGGTGTTCGGGACCGGCCTTTCATGACCTTTTCGGAAGGCCCCGTCACCCTTCCGGCCCTGCAGACCCTTATATGGTCCACATATTTCGATTATGAGAATCCTTTTCCATTCACTACCCTTGAACTTCCTTCGCTTCGACATCTCTCACTCATGAACGATCCTGCATGCGTCCAAGTACTAGAGATTGGAGCAAGGTATCCGAAACTTGTCTCATTTCATGTGGTCGCGGCCATAGACGCGTATGCACCTCTCCGGTTCCCTTCCCTCGGCTATTTCCCGCGATTGGAGGAGCTCTCATTGAACAAGCCATTCGACCCAAATATCCCTACCATATTACCCCCATACCATCCGCTTCAACGTCTCTATCTTTGCCAGTCCCCTGTGAATGACCTCGTCAAACTCATCCACAGAATCCTGAGAGATTCTACGAAGCATTTACGGCTGATATCTGTTGATGGTACCTGGTCTCCTTACCTCCACAGTGATATGGGACTCGTTTCTTTAGGCTCGTGGAGAGCATTGGCCGCAGAGAGCGAAGCCAAAAACATTCAACTTCATGATTGTCGGGGTTTGGACTTGTCAATGACGCTCAAGGAGATGTAGAAGGAGTTCATGTGGTCGGAAGGACGTCTCTGCGAGTCGTGTACGGAACAGAGGAGCTCCCCGATACGGTCAGATCTAAGCGATACCTACTTACGCTTGTCGTACGAAATTCTGTCGGGGTCACACGACCTGCTTCTCTTTCTGAAACTGAAATGTGTCACTTTCTTTTGATTTGACAAAGAGAAGACAAACTTGATCCTTCCCTTCTTGGGTGCGTTGGCGCCCACTTGTTGCCCCCTGAATTGGGTTTCTCTCCGTGCATGCAGATCGACGTTTGCTTGCGTAGAATGCACAAATGCGTCACGCGAAACACCTCTCGCCGCAGCTCCCGTCAACGTCTATCCCGGTCGAGCTGCCCGTCGAGTGCTGGTTGGACATCTTAAACTGGTCCATAGAACCTGAAAACTGTGGTACTACTGCAATGGAGCAACGCCCAAGATGTGCTGCGAGCCTCATCACGCCAAGTTCCAGCCACTGGCAAGCAGAGAAACGGAGAAGGGAATTGCGGCTAGTTTGTCGGAGCTGGAAAGCAGAGGTGGATCGACTTGCGGGTCGCTGGGGCGTCGTGACGAATGCTTCAGCCTCAACTCTTGCGAACGCGCGGAAGTTGAGAATGGTGCGATTTGACCAATGTCGAGGGTGGCAAGGAAGCGAGGAGGAGCTCCTTCGAACGGTGCTGGTTATTACAAAGACTACTGTGGAGCTAGCTGTTTTGGAAGTTGTACTTTGCACCAGTTTGGTGGCACAACTCTTCGGAGCAGTAGCGAGCTGGGACCGTGCCGTTTGCCTCCAATCACTATCCTTGACAGTTTCCGATACTATTCTCCAGTCGTTGGACTCACAGAGCGCAACTCCTCTTCGCTTGCTCCCTATCATCTCAACGGCCTTCCCTTCACTTGTCGAGCTCGTAATCAAGGATGAAGTCCCCACCCGTGACGACATAATGAACCTTGCGAGCTTCAGTCGGCTCAAACTCTCCCGGTTACAGATCTTGGTCCTTCATCTTCCTCGAATGGACATCAACTGGAACCAGGCACGGTGGGACCTTCCTTCACTCCTTCACCTCAGTCTCCACATTGGGTGCTATGTCACTCCAGAGGCGTCGTTTGCCTCGTTTGCTCCTCATCTCCTCTCTCTGAGTCTAATCAGAGATTTTGGTGAACCCATCTATCTTGGCCAACATTTCTGGGAGACGTTTAAATCTCTTCAACAAATAGAGATCAGGACGCCCTATATACTCGGTAGCATGGTTTGCGGCGTACCCAGCTGGCACCCAGTGCGAACGTTCATCGTTAGCCACCGACTGTGGCCTGCACTATCGGACCATGATATTCGTCAACAGGCTACAAATATCTTCTCCAACATTGGGCTATTCGTAGACAGGGGTTCTCCTATTGAGACGGTAATCTGCAGAATTCCAGAAAGGGTGTTTGGTGGCGGAGAGACTGCGAGGGATTACATGAGAGAATTACTGAAGCAAACTGGCTGGAGGTCGTCTAATAGCAACTTCAAGAGGATGTTGGAGACGATCGTGGATGAGAAAGGCGTCGGTTTACGTCGTCGCGGACTGTGGGGTCTCATTTCTGCATTGTAATTATTGGTCACTATTATGGTATCCATATTGCCTGTCATTCTGTAGCTGTGAAAGATTGAAGCAGCCCTTCCAGCCTCTCGGGTGGCCACAATCAAAAATCCCTGTTGGCCACCTCATCCCCTCTTTCTCCACGTCACTGGCCCCAACGATGAATCCAGCCATTCAGAACCTTGCTATTTCCTTGGGTGCCATGCAAGGTCGACCTTTGCTCTTCACCGAAGCGTCGGACAAACGTTGGCTCACACATCCTTTTGTTGTTTGGGTTTTCAGTGGCGCGCAAGATCCCCTTTGACGACCCGGATGTACTCAACTACGTCCGCGCTGGCTATGTTGTTAGCCAGGTTATCTGCATTGCTCTCTTCCTGTACATTTCCAGAAAGGTTCGTGGACGCCAGACTCCCGCTTTGGTGACTGCCACGTCGTAGGCTAATGCGTTTTACTGTGCTTAGATCAAGCAGAAGAATGACAAGACTGTGTTGAAGTATGGTGCGTACCTGGGCTTTGTGTTGAATGAGTTGGGCTAACGAAATGGCTATCGCGATAGTGGAACCAAAAACGTTCACGGTGCGCAGCACGAGCGTTTCCATCGTCTTGGAAATTATCCTGATTGCTATTCTACACTTTGGGAATAGAACCCCGAGGCAGGGAAAATAGTGACAACAACCTTTCGGGACTACGACCTCGACGAAACATCCAAGCTTGTAAGTGCTCTATTCTTTACTCCGTCGGTGCCCCTTTTTAATGGTTTCTTGCTCCAAGCTTCGTGCCGTCTTCATGGGAGTTCTGATGATGGGCTTTCTTCACGTCTATATGAAGTTCACTCAGCCTCTCTTCGTTCAAGCCCTCATGGCCATCAAGAACTTAGTCGAGTCGAAGCCTTTCAAATTGTATATCCTTGACAAACCGGCAGAGGGCGATCTGAAACGTCCCTTCAAGGCGCCCCCGGGTCTGTTTGGAGGTGTGTAGAGTCACTTCGACCTCTCAATTGGTGACACGCTTGCTGACGCATATTTTTAGCTGGTGGCCCTGCTACGGACAAGGCCTCGATACAAGAAGCTGAGGGCAAGGCTGCCAAGGAGGAATAGACGGTTTCTCGGATGTACGGGATCCATATGATCCTACACAGCGCTGTATAATCAGCTCTACTACTTGCTATCTATCTCTTTCGGGGAGCGCCTTCTGGTTTTTGCATCCTAAGCGTTAGTGTTTTAGTATGCAGTCGAAAGGTGAGGTATTTATAAACGTAGGGGGGGGTCGAATCATAGTCTAGTCGAGCTTGTAGCCTATGATGTGCCTTCGACCGATGATCTCCCCAATGTGGAAGATGCCATAGGCTTCGAGACCGTATATCGCCACCTTAGTCCATTGACCGGACGTCCAGAGCCCACGCCAGAAAGGAATGGAGATGGCGTTGGAATAAAGTTGCTTGTATACAGAGGTGACTTGAGAGAGAGACGTCGGGGGAGCAAGGCGTTCCGCTGTGTAGATTTGCTTGAGGAATTCACGGGCCACTGCTACGTTGTAGAGCAGCGGTTGACGATAGGCTACACACCACAGGACTATAATGTCAGCAAGTGTAAAGCCAAAGTGGAGATTCGGTAAATGTGTGACGTGATTGGGGGAAGACTGGATGAGACTAGGGTGCTACGCACATCCTGCAAGGCCTGATATACGCTCTCCAGCAGAGCCGAGATACGGTTTTGCGGCTTCGGAGAGTTTACCTGCCCCGTTTTGAGCCTGCTCATACGCCTATGAGCATTTCATGAAGCGTCAGTGGTGACTAACAAAAAGAGAGAAAAATGATTTGAAGAGTATGGGTAGCTGCTCACCTTCTGAGCGAGCTTCTGCGCCTTCTCAATATTGGCATTTGTCGAACTGGGACCAGTCGCATAGCTTCGAACAGCCGGGCGAGGCGCCAACCTCGCACGATGGAGAGAACTACGAACGAATGCACTCGACATTGCCGTCTACAAATTTCTAGGGATTTTCAAACGAGACGAGCAGCGTACGGGTCGAAAGGTGAAAAACGAAAACGAATAAAGAACGAGGGACTTGGCTTCCAACCTGCAACCTGATGGGGAAACGAAAACGAGCACACCAAGTCGCAGAAAATGTGGGAGATAACAAAGAAGCAAGTTGTGCACAGGCCATGCTTGGGCCAGCGTATGGGCAAGTGCACGAATTGATGCCTCAGGTGCGGTTCGTCCCGCAGAAATTCGATCTCACTTTTGACCCCGAGTTCGCAAAGGCAGAAACGCCATTATCGCCAACGAGCGCATGCAAACGTCTTCTCCGACCATACTTTACAGTATCCAGCCTTTCCGGAGCTATTCGATTGGACCACTCACTTCCCTGCCCCTCAGCATGCTGGAAAGCGAGTTGAGATGGCAGACGTAGGATGCGGATTTGGAGGTCTCTTGACTGCTCTTGCACCCTTGTTTCCCGACACACTGATCCTAGGTGAGCCCAGCTCTTCATTCAAGTACTGTGGAGAACTAACGAATGACTGGCGGGTTAGGGATGGAGATTCGAGCGCAAGTTTGTCAATATGTCATGGATAGGATTGCCGCTCTACGTTTGGCAAGTGCGGCAGCGGCTCTAGACCCGACGAGCGCCAGTGCACGTCCGCTCCCACCAGGAGAAGAGTCTAATGCACAGCATATCCTTATCCCAGGTCCAGGGGACTATCAGAATATCTCCGTTATACGTGCGAACGCGATGAAGTTCCTTCCCAACTTCTTCCACCAGCACCAGCTCCACTCATTGTTCTTCCTCTTCCCGGACCCACACTTTAAGCAGAGAAAGCACAAGGCTAGGATCATCTCTCCAACTCTTTTGGCAGAATACGCCTACGTCCTCCGACCTGGAGGTATCATATATACGATCACCGACGTCAAAGACTTGTATGATTGGATGGTAAAGCACCTGACTGAGTTCCCACTCTTCGAGAGAATTGAAGAGGAAGAGTTGGTACGCGACGGCAAAGGCACGGTGGTGGAGGCTGTCAAGATGGCAACGGAAGAAGGACGCAAAGTCGAAAGGAACAAGGGAGACAAGTGGTTCGCCGCCTTTCTAAAACTGGAGAAGCCAAAGATAGCCTTTGGAACTCCCGCGATTGAGAGCTAATGATATAGATGTCCATTCGCTCTGAAAAGATTCTACCTACCAAATCCGTAACGTGGGCGCGAATCGGTTATCGAACCGATCCAGTAAGTCCGTCAGCGACACGGACTCGCACATAAGTAGCCCTCCGTATCGTGGCCCTCCGGGTCGACCCCTTGAGAGCGAAGGTATTCCCTGGGACAATCAAAACAATCAAAGCGGGAACGCGGGATCGCGGCGGTGTTCATATTGTTACCAGGGGGTCCCCTGACCTTTACTCGGAGTTGTTCATCAGGACTCGTATCTATATAAAAATAATTGTGTACGGCTGTGGGACAGCCCCGAGGCCTTTGGATGATGCACTAGCCACCGCTTTCGGCGCACCACCGTTTTCGGCGCATCACGAGAGGATTCTTCCTGGCGTGCCCTACGACGGTAGCAATACTTAACCAGCCTCGATCTAGCGACGTAGTATGTATAGTCACTGCCTAATGGACACACTCACTGGAATGGGAAATGGGAAGCCGCAGGTGGTGCGCGGAAGGCGGCCCGCATAACCGAGGGATGGACTGCGACCTACTCTGGTTTCATACGACGTTCCGTTCGTGCGCGGTGGGGACAGGGCATGGTGAAATGTTCGTGAAATTACAATCATAGCCTTCCGTTTGATGGCCGTCGACGGACTGGGCCAGTTTTCCAGCTAACATTAGTGCGCATGGCCGTTGCCTGGCTTCTGGCTCAACTTCCTTTATAGTCCCTCTTTCCTCCGTCCTTAACTCATCCAGACTTCCCGGCCCTTTTGCCCCCGATTCGTTTGTTCTGTTCTCTGTCCTTCCCAAGGTCGCCCGCCGGGTCTTGTGTTCTCTGATGCCCTTGATGTTCGCATATGGAGGCCGTGTTCAAGATCAGCTACCCAAATGCCGTGCCCGGCCACGAGATTTGGGCACGGCAATGAGAGGCAATGAGATCTGGGGGATCGCTGCCAGGGATAAAAGTATCCTTTCTGCTGATCAAGTACTCGATGAGATAATCAACTCCCATTGATTCTGTGCACCCAACATTCTGTCTTCTCCCAGTGGTCCGACCCATATATATACTCGTATACTCGTCCCTCATTCGCCTCACGTGTAGGTGACCCTAGCACCGTATACCCCCTTGGCTTCTCTTCCGCCGCGTGATGCCCCGATGTGCGAGATACGCGCCCTGGGTTTCGTCAAAGGCCAGACTAGATACAGAATTGAACGACGGACAGCCTGGTGAGAATCTCCGCAAGGTGAGTCTATGGAATAAACATGTCCCTATGCAATGTTCATTCACTAATGCTGCTCCTCTCCCTTTTCCCAGCGACCCCAAGTTCAGACAGGTGGGCGCTCAAAATCGGTATGAGTTCGATTCAAACTCCTGCAGTTCTTGCCGAAACCCCTTAGCCGACCAACGCTGACCATGTGTAACTGTTGCTAGCTGGAACGACCCTGCGGAGAGGGCAAGCTATGGGTGCTTCTGCCATTACCGAAGCACAAATCTGTCCATTACCAACCTGAAGAGCAAGCAAGCAACCAAAAGCGATCCAGGTTGCGCAAGTTGGGTGCCAGTACTCAGTCAACCCTGTTAACGGCACTACCCACCAAAGGTGAGGTCCATTTGTACGACCCACCCACAAAGGCACTGACCTTTCGGATCGTAGTCGTAAAACGCCGCAAGAGCGTGAAGGTCTTTCCTCCCCGAGTCCACGAACCGTCGTCGACATCAAATGGTGCAGAGTTGTCTTTCCAAGCTCCCAAGCTCGTTTCTAATAGTTACCTGGTTTCAGTGCGGAGCGGCGATTCTATCGACCAATCACACAAACGAGGGGCAATAGCTGCAGTGCTATGTGGGCCTCAAGGTTCAGGTGCCTTACCAGAATCAGGACCCAACAAACGCCTCAACCGAAACATCTCTGTGTTTAGACCTTCGACAGATGTACCGTCCATCAGCCCTCCGCCCGAATCACCGATTCCGGGATTGATAGTCATCATGCCTATTGACGATGACGATGACGATGACGATGACGTATCCACAGAACCGGCTGATACCCCGCCTGGACGTGCTCCACCAGCGGTGCCGACCCGGCCTCTTCCCCCGATACCAAAGTCGTGCACTGAGCCGCCGCCTCTCACATCAGAGGACGCCTCATTTAGCACTTATCCTGAACGCTCACGCCGACAGAGGCGCACCCTGAGCATGGACGAACTTGATTATCGAGAGGTGATCACAGCCTTTCTGGAGAACGATAACCCGGCTTTCAATGATTTCCCGGGTATGATGGATTGGAGAACGCCGTACATTGCAGCACCCGCGCGATGAGCAGCAAGGCGATTCCCCTATCATGTTTATTATTATTATTTCTAATTCTCCGAATGGGGGCATTCCTTTGCGCACAGGTTAGTGGGGTTGGGCCAACTCATACCAGTAGTTATTAATCTCACATATGAATAGCGGTACATGTTACCTCTTTCCGAGGGATAAGTGAGGCTACAAGGAAGAAGAGAGAAAGTGGATTCACGAAAACATGGCCACTCCAAACTCATCGTCTCCCGGTTCATGTCTATATCCAAGACCTACTCATGCAAGGAGCGTGTGCAGTCCAATCAGAAAAGCGGTCTAGGTTGTTTCCTACATACAATGGTTGACCAGATTTGAGACGTCCTGGTAAGCAATGAAGACACTAGAATGCGTCTGGGGCCGCACCACTCGTAGGGAACGTGCAACTAGGTCGCGAAATGGAAGCAACATGGGGAGGACGTCAAGGTTGAAGGTTGGGAACACTTCCTGTCAAACCTGTTAACCCCAACATGGGTCGATTGATTAGGTCGAAGTTCCCAACAACCCTCGTCGCTTGTAGTAATATGTGTGTAGAACCCCCGTGTACTTGCCCAGTCTCAAACATTAATTTATCTTTCTCGACTCGTCGAAATCTGTCCTTGAGGCATGGGCTTTCCATTTGCGACCCGATTCGATCTTGCTCAGTGAGGCTGACGTATCGCCGTGCCTCGTCGACTTGATCCCCAGCCACGCCAACTTGTCCCCAACTCTATCTCGTGTGTACGTGGAGATGATACTGGATCTCGTGATACCGTCCAAGTTCAGTAACAGGCCAGACAACGGGCCATGGTTCTCAAGAAAGGCACAAGTCAGGTGCTTCGTTTGGATCGGGATCACTGCTGCTGCAACGGTCATAGCCTACCGGATGTACCGCCATACCCACTCACAGGATATCTCGCTTGTTCTATTTCCCGCATTGACGCGAGCGCGTATGGATCAGATTCGCCTGCAAGAGGACGTCAACGAGCTCAAGGACTATGGGTACACACGTGAAGAATGGGTGAACCCGGAATCCCCTCCCAAAGTAACCAGTCTACCTACATCACCATACATCGAACAGCGTAGGAGGCCACGTCTAAATACCATTCCCAACGAACTGGCTGATCGCTCCTTTTGTCCCACGCCTGAGGGACATCAGCGTCCCTGCAAGGTCCTCCTTCCTGTCTGGGTTTCTCACGGTGAAGGAACAGGTGTTCGAAGTCTCCTCCAACTCGCTCAACTAGCAAAGGATTTAGGCAGAATTCTAGTTCTCCCGAATATCGACATTGCCAGAGGAAGGCTTGGGACCTGTAGCTCGGAACCTATACAGCGATACTATACTATACCCATTGTTACATCTACCCACGGAACCCTCCGTTCATTTGATGACTTTCTTGTGTGGACAAGCCTGCGCGAGAGTCCGTCCACCACTCACATGTTGACCGTTCATCGCAAGCCCAAACCCGATGGCTTTGACGCTTCTCCGATGCACCGACATTGTCTGGAAACCAAAACGCCTCATCTTCTGATAACCAACTCTACATCAACACTTCATCCACCCGAACGAAATCGCCACCCGTCACCCTCCCTCGTGGGCTTTGATTCACATCTCCTCCAGCACGCCCAGGCAATAACCGCCGACGTGCTCCTTGTGAGGTGGCACCTTATGAACCCGGTCTTTCACGATCTTGATGATATTCATATGCCGGTTTTGTTACGTCCTAAGATATACCAGGTTGTCAATACCGTGATGCAAGCTTTCAATATCTCGCTGTTTGCCCTATGGGAGGACTTCCCACATTCATCCGGCGATTTAGCCAAATGCATTGATGCAATGTTCCGCATTGCGCAAAACAGCACCCAGGACCTCGTCAGTCAGAAGATTTTGTTTCTCCCGACCTCCTCCATTCGCACGCCCCTAGATAGGCGGGAGCACCGACTCCGCTCCCATGTCCGGGC
>Ga0307513_10001700_pt1 | contig 31464 bp, 38 predicted proteins | sample 15_EM_MG_FD_202174 | JGI IMG/M metagenome (GOLD analysis project Ga0307513, IMG submission 202174) | Populus trichocarpa ectomycorrhiza microbial communities from riparian zone in the Pacific Northwest, United States - 15_EM | ecosystem: Host-associated > Plants > Roots > Unclassified | place... | reverse complement strand
AGTGGATAAGCCACCTTTTTGTTTATTCCCTTCTTTCTCCTTCTCCCCCAAAAAGAGCTCCTCTCACGCAGCTAACTTTACCGAAAAACTACACCAATTCACAATCACCAGAAGAGACACCCAAACCGCACGAACTAATTTCTCAAAGAGACTTTATTGCTCTAAAGTGCCATTCAAAGAAAGCCACCCTAGCCCACCCTAGCCCACCCCCACACACCCTACAAACCATCACTCAGCACCAGGTTTCTCCACCATATCTCCCACAAACTCCTTAACCATAGCCTCCAACACTCCCAAATCCAACTCCTCGTGCTTCTGCACAACCTCCGTCCCCTTCGCCCCCAACCCGATGCCAACAACCTCCTCGCGGGCCTTGATGATCATCTTAGTCAAACACTCACCGGCGATCTCATTTTCCTCCCCAGTCTGCTCCATAAGAACGTCCATAAACTCGGCGATATCCTTCAAGCGGGCTAGCATATCCCTTATGGGCCCGGTATCGTCGACCGTCTCGCTCCAGTTTTGGATTCTGCGGATGCGATTCCTGATGCAGGCGATTTCAGAGACAGGGTTGTCGTGACAGTCGAAGTCGGCGGCGGCTGCAGCGAGGCCAGCCTCGCTGGGAGTGGGTTGTCCCGGAGGTGTGTGAAATATGGTGTGGGTCTTTCCACCCCCCGACTCATCTGAATCCTCGTCGTTGCTATCTTGGCCTTGGTCCCCTTCATCGCTATCGTCGAATGGGGCAGGGGTAGCGCGGGGGAAGGGATCTTCGGGGGCGTAGCCGCTCATTGTGGTATGATTTCTTGTGAGTGTTTGTGCGGAAAGGTAGCGGTTTTGGATGAGGTGGGAAAAACAAAGGGAAGAGTGAAGGGAAGCATGGCTATGATACACAGGTTCCTGCTTTATTGTTTAGTCTAGAAGTGCCAAGAAAATTCTGCGGCCACAATTGAGGGTTCCACCGTCCGGGCAAAATGCGAGGGAATGAGTAAATGGCTTGAGGGTTGCATGTTCCTAGGCATAAATATTAGTAGTGTAGGGTGCGGGAAGCAGTGGGTAGGAGGATAATGATTATGAGCCCTTACCATAGAGAGAACTCCCGGCAGGACCTACCAATACCACTTCTATAATATTCTCCTAGAAGCTTAACCAAAATCCCTGACACCGCATCACACTCTGAAAGAGGTCATTTGCCCCAGCTGTCAACTGGCTGTTTTGAATTCCTTTACGCTTGATATATGATTTAATCGCCTATTTCGCAACCTAGCGGCACTACACAGAAGCTATATACCCATAGCAATTAAAAAAAATACAGTATCATATTATCATACAAGGACCTCAATAACGCTATTTCCCTCGCCAAAATAGTGGTTTCAACAACCTACATTCCCCCAGAGCCAAAATCCTACTGATGAACTTCACCCCACAAAAAATCCCACGCTCTACGCCACGAAGCCCATCCCCCTATATACGACACATACCTTCACACAACTGTAGCATTCCTACTTTTGGCACAACACCCAACCGACCCACAAAGAGCACTAGCAGGAGGAAGAAATCTCGAATAACTTTTCATGCGAAAAATTGTTCTTCGACCTGTACTATTATGTAATAATATATTGCAATATCAGCCCTTTCACTAAGAGCACCACTACCAGATAAGTTTGGAAGAAGAAGAAAAAATTCCTCGATGCTAATTCTTGAATCTTGGCCTATTTATTTTTTTGCATTTTTTCTGCCTCTTCAGAGAATGTCATATGTGGTAAGGCTGTGTACAGTACCATGCCATACAGTAGACGAAGTTTCTTATATTATGGAGCTCAATATTCGCTCGAGTGATGGGTGGTGATTCTGATTTTAGACCCTAAGGCACCAGATTCTGAACAAACAGTTACCCGCACAGTAGCCTAGAAGACCGACAGGTTTCTAGAAACCCACTCAAAATCTACTAAATCCAGAACCTACAAAACCGGGGATTTCGTTAGCGCGATTACCATCCCAGCTATCCGACCAACTACCGGTATTTTTCTTTCCTCCCGCCGAGCATATGCTTTCCTAGACTACCCCTTATCGCCACCACACCACAATCCCCACCGCAAGAAGCACAATCCCTAAACCACCCCCCCCCCCCCAAAAAAAAAAGTGTCTTTAAAACCCATAGGGCTCTCCAGGTGTATGATATATGCCCCATATTTCTCCAACGGGCGGAAATCCTTTCATAACCGCCATCTCCGCTTCGACTTCTCATGAGCTAAATCCTCCATAACCCTACCCTGACATTCCCCGTGTCTCACAAAACGAGGCACCGTCCGCCGATCCCTCACGGCTAACCCCGCAAGACCTTCTTCGTACGATACTCGTCCCAGGCAAGAAGTACCCGGAAACAGGGATTAGATTTTTGTATAGTAAACCCCCTGCGATTATCTGAGCGCTCATACAATATTGACCCCCCCTGTTTCCGGGTACAGTACTTCTTGCCTGGGACGAGTACCCACAAATCAAGTCGCGCCTCGTGGGCCGTAGACTAAGTCAAATTAGAGTTCGCCAAGTTTTAGTTTTTTCCGGTTAGCTTTTTTTTTTGCTTTTTTGCTTTTGCTTTACCGAAACGCTAGACATTAATACAGCAAAAAGGTCTATTAAGTTGTCTTGGGGTTGGTGAGACATGACGCCTAAGGCGGTAATTCCCATGGAAAGTGTCTAATCCCAACCCTGCTGCATTGCCTGCACTACCGGTACAGCAAATTTCTGTCAAGTTGCCTCAATACTGGTAAGACATAACCTTATATGCCCGCAGGTTTTTACAGTATGGGATCAGCAGAAGAACTCGGCTGCCCCAGCAGTTTTCCGCCTTTTGTAGACACGCCGGGTATACCACCCTATTACTATACCAGAGGCTAAAAAGCCCCAGGGGTAGAGGTGGTCGTCCAGTCTATATCAAGCCAATATCCCCCCCTACTCCACCCCCTAGAAAGCCAACACCATGACCCAATCACCCCCTCAAACTATCCAAACTCTCCACTTCCATAACGAAATCCCTCCATATCTTCCTATCAATATCCTTTGCCCTCCTGGCCACCATCTCCCATGTAAAACCACTTAAGCCTCCCGCGCGGAGATAACGAAGCCCGCGCTCTACCAGCCGAATTCAAATCCACCCCCGCCCAGCGCAGAAACTCCGATGATAAATGTAAGTCCCCCCTCCCCACCCTCATATCATAAGAGAGTGTGGAGGGCACTAACAGATTAAAGTACTCTACAAAGGTGTATCATACTCGAAGTCAGGACTGAGAAAAGCAATAATATTGGCACGGGGGCCAACAATCCCCATGGCCGAAATGTACCAAATCAGCTTTTATCCATTCAAGCACAAGCCGAACGACCCTACTAGCTGTTTGACTACACCTGCCGTCCTAGACAATTATCCATCCTCCTCCTAAACAGCATATCCCATACACTCCAGGTTCTACCTAATACTTCAGTGGGGAAACTACTACCAAACTCCAACCAAACAATTCTACCTCACCTCACATTGGAAAAATATACTTGAAACTCTCGAACAGTAGTCTACCAATAACCACGGTAAAAAAATTAAAAGAGACAAATGCACCTATCCGTATAAATAAGATAGGAGAAGTATCGTAGGCATAACAAAAGGAAATGGTATACAAAAAAAATGTCAACAGTATATATAGAACGAATACCGGTGGAACCATATTCCAGCTATAACACCCCCTCCCCCGCTTTAACCCATTTTAATGTTTCTCCCCTTCCTCGAGCTTCCCCTGGCCCGCGACCCCAGGTGCGACGGTCCCGTTCTGCCTTTCAATGGGGGCCCAAAGACCTCCGTTTGCGGAATCCCCTCCCTGTTTCTGGGTGGTGCTTGCGGGGAGAGTAGTGCCAGCCTGGGCAGTTCTCTGGCAGCTCTTACTCGAAGTGCCGTGTACAGTGGTGAAGCAATGCTGTCCACATCCAGCACCACCCGCCCCAGCCTGTGCAGCGGTGGGTGAGCCCTGTGATATAACTGATCCCAGTCGTTGTTGTTCCGAAACGTGTCACCGAAAGAGTAACGAGAGGACTTACTGTTGGGGCGAAAGTTGTTATCGTAGCATGGTTACAATGAGGGAGGATTCCTCCGTCAGCGGGATAGTGACATAATACAAGTTACGGGCATATAGGACCCGAACACTACCCAGCAGCCCCACCGCAACATTTGGCGGGAGAATTGACCTAAGGGCATTAAATACCAACCCTAGACCTACCCCTCAGCAAAAAAGTGGTTCGCCGAGCTTTTTTTTTAATGCTCGACTACTCCACTGCCCCCCGGATTCGAACTTGTGATGGTCCCTGTTTCAAATTAGCCGACCAGTCTCCTAAGCCATTAGGCCATAGGAACTGGCCGATAATACTCTTTCTTCTTGGTCTTTTAACCCCTTCTTCAGAAAATAGACAGTTTAGGCGTCTGATACTTTATCTTTGGCAAGGACATCAGTATCCAATCATAGTACTCTCTCATGATATCGATAGAACGAGGACCGGGGGGTGTTTCCTGTGTATACCTGTGATCTGCCTCCGAAACACTCACTTTCTTTGTCAGAGGACAAATGTTCCCCGAATTCCATGGCTAATATGATATCCCCGATGTAACTATTCTTTGGCACAGGAAAGGACAAAGATAAAATCTCCGTATGGTAAATTATCTATGCGTATCTGACCGCCCATATAAAATTCAGACTCAAGTGTTCGAGTTCTATATATATGCCTGTAACTTGTATATACTCCAAGCTTAAAGTTTCATAAGCTTCGAGTATGTACCGTAAAAAAACTTGAACAATTGGACCGTGTGCTATGTAGTCCAACATCCCATTCCCTAGAAATGAGGAAAAAAAACAAACCATTTCCCCCTTCCGAGGCAGAAAAAACCCCTAACCTTAGGAAGAGAGCAATACCCAACAACACAGCACATGATCTAATTGTTCAAGCTTTTATGGTAATTGGTGAAGTACAGATGAGCACCCTTCCTAACCAATCCACACTCATCCATTCTAACTTGTTAGATAATCCCTCCCCCCTCCCCGCCCCCAAGTGACGTTAGTTATGATTCCGAAAAGAATGGGAAAGAAAAGAAAAGAAACCACTACACCCCGTGGACCGCAACCAACCACTCCGATAGGGGGAGTTTTGGGGTGGAGGGATGTTTTGGAGCAATAACACTAAAAACTCTCCTCCCCAAACATCTTCCACCAGAAACATCGCCAGCTCACCCCAGCGAGTCACACAGAAGTCCACAGCCCTTCATGACCAACCTCCCGCCAGAAACCTCCCACGAGTGACTTCTAGTGATAATCCAATGCACTGCCCCCCCTTTAACCCAAGAATTCAAGCCCAGCATGTGCATACCGTTCACAGTACCAGTAACCCACCACACTAACTCACCTACAAGGTCCTATAACAGAGTTATAGAAAAACAAACATCAGCGAGGAGATGCTGTAAAACCATGTCTGCGGTTTCAAGTGCACGGGGGCAAACTCAAAGCCCTGACCGCCAAAACACCACACAAGCCAAACCACGAAAAGCCATTGCGCGCCTCTTGGAAGGGGATTTTATCCCCAGTAAAATATACAAGTCCTCTACCACCAAACGCGTGTTATTTGTAAGGAGGAAGATAAACCCTGCTCATTCATACCTGCGCGCAAAAACTAAGTCAGGTGCAATGAGCCCCAAATTTTCGTGTATATTTTTTTGGCTAATTAGCACATAACTCGATTTTTGCGCGGAAGTATTGAAATCTGATATTTTGTCCGAGTGATCGCATGTGATTTTCTAATCGCACCCCCCACCTACCGTAAGTTAGGGGAAGATAACATACCGGTACCGTAACTACTCTGGAGATAGAGACCGTTGCCAAGGGGAGGGTGAATAAAATTTGCGTTGAGCTATTATATAGGGAATAAAAAGACGAAAGAACATCAAAGCGGACGGGGAAACCAAACCTGCTTCCTCTTGCTAATTGGCTAGAGAGCTGAGCCGTCTGTTCAGGTGATCCGCATCGGCTTCAAAAGTGGTATTCTTGAGAGCTACCCCCTTGGCAACAGTCGCTGTTCCTGGGCAGACTTGTTAAAGTCTACCTTCAAGGCAGTTCGAATTGGTCCAGTGCCCATGACTAATTGTGTATAAAAAAAGGCGCTCGATCGAAGATCCAGTGTGCGATGAGGAAAGCCCGGCCGCAATAAGTTCAAGACAAAATGGTATCTCTTAACCCTCTTTATATTCTCCAAAATTCAGACAATCAGTGCTCGTGATCCAACAGACAAGAGGAGTGAGCGGGGCACACTTCTCATTCCATCCCTCAACCCGAGCCTCAACTTCTACTGCACCAACCGAGCAAACAATGATAAACACACCTTTACCTAGACTCCTCCTCCGCCCCATCACTTATCATATCACATCACATCTCACTCTCAGCCCAAAAAAGGTTACCACTGGAGTTTCCGTTACTATAGGCTTATCTACTGGTGCTCGTGAAGGTATCTTATCTTAACACAACCTACCAAAAAAAAAAAGGAAAGGGGGGACAGTCATACGCCGAGGGGAATGTGGATTGGCCAGAGTACCAGATTGATTGGATGTTTACTGCGGTGGCACTGCGATCGCCGGGGCCATGGATAATGGATTCCTTCCATCCTAAAGTTTAGACCATAAGGATAAACGATTTTTGTTCCCCAAGAAAAGTAGGATTCAATACCTCGAGGTTCCCCAATCGGAACGTTTGTTACCGGAACAGGTATGCAAGTCTAATCTCAACAACGCTCCGGACATCCATGCACAATTCCGCCGGCGGTCATACCACAATACCCGATTGAGCCCACGAATAGTCTAGAATACCGGTAAAGTTATAACAAGACACTGCAACTCATAAAAATCCAAAACACGACCATCTCCTATCCCACACTTATCGTGCTCCTAGAGAATACGGGCATACTCCACCAGAGTGTCTGCTGAAGGATAAGCGCAAAAAACCGTTTTCAGTGGTCAGATCAGAGGATCAGTACTCTGATAGCGATAATTATCTCACCGCCCCGAGATACCAACGCTCGATAAACACCCACGATTAAGTTTCCATGGCGTCTTATAAAGGTCCAGCGAGGCTAAGAGGCTAAAGGGATCAAATACAAGATTGAGTTAGAGAAGGAGGCCCCAAACACCTAGAGTAGCTCTGGTGCAACCCGGCAAAGGAGAACATTATCCAGGCAATGCGTCGAGGTAACTGGCATGGCAATTGCCCGCGATAGATCTCTGCAAGGGGCGAGTTGTTCTCGGTTCCGGAAGGGGATTGGTCCAGAGTCCCCCAAAACCCTCAACTGAGTTTTTAGAGTCAGGTGTACTGTACGCCCCGTTCAACTGAAGCTGAGCCCGAAATCGAGTGATCCAAAATGACTCCAACCCAAGCTTTCGCACGCGTCAACGACGCCCCGACCAAAACCCTCCCAAACTTGGAACAAACCAACCACCAAACCCGCGCAAACCACCCCATCACATCATCCTGCATTCCCGCTCCCACCACTTCCACTATTCAACAGCGGCTGGCAAAAAACTTCTTGAGAACAATTCCGTCTTCAGGGAAAAGGGCCATAATCACCTCCCCTCCTATCCTCCACGCGCCCGTCGGAACAGACACCCCATCCACCAGCGACACAACAATGCCGCCAACTCCGCCCTCCAGCTCGAGCACTAGCAAGAAGGCCTCTACCCCGACCGCCCTCCGTTCTCGCCTTTCAAAAACCGGATCGATCACCCGCGGCTCCACTCCCGCAGCTACATCATCTCCTGGCCCTAAAACTTCAAACAATGCGCACACCCGCAGTGGTAGTGGTGGGATCCGGAAGCCAACGGCAACAGCAGCGGGGAGTATTCTAAAAACTGGCCTGATGGGAGCCCCGGTTGGGAAGAAGCCCGTAAACGAAAAGTTTGATAACCTGTTTTTTAAATCCCCTGTTCCACGGGTAACTCCCCCTTCCTCCCTTCCTACCGGACCCATTGAAGATGGGTGGTGATGGATTGAGGCGAGAAACAGGGTTGACCTGACGATGAATTCTCGCGCAGGCTATAAGCAAGCTCTTATCCAATTCCCAATCTACCAGTAGTACCAACAACCCCGCGGTCCCAAGTTCTCTACGCAGGAGCATTGGCGCCGGCCCCAGTACCTCTGCTTCCACTACCACCACCCCCTCCGCCACCGCTGCCGCCGGTGCAAAAAAGACCAGGAGCATAATAACCAAGAAGCCTACCACAACCGCTCCCGCGAGTACTGGACAAAACCCGAAACAACTCACCAAACCTACCACCACCAGCACAGGGGCCAACGGTGCCGCGCTCGTAAATTTCACCCTGCCAAACGACAGCCAGGAACAAGTCTTACCAACACCGATGGACAAATCCAGCGACGGCGACAGTGAAGACATAATCCCCGCCAGGGCAACTATTAAGCCAACACCAAAGTCACAGGCAAGGGTAAACCTCAGATCCTCTGTCGTCCCCGGAGCCTCGGAGAAGCTACCCGTTACGAGAACAAGCTCAGCGCGGGGTACGAATGGGAAACAAAATAAGCGTACAGAGCAAGCCCGGAAGGAGAGCACAGAGGAGAAGAAGGCCGCAGAGTCGCCTAAAGGCGTCATGAGGAATACCGCCAGTTCAAGAGCTCGCGCAACTGCGAATGCTGGCGCAGGCGCAAAGAGCGGTACAAAGGCTGGGGGTGTGCAGGCAGGAAGGACGTCCACCACTTCCATTGGGACTGCGGCTGTGGCTATGGCTATACCGACCACACATATTGCTTCTCCTAGAGAAACAAGAAGTTCTGGACTATCTTCTCTATTCAAGAATCAGGCCAGAGGCCATATCAACGCATGGGCAGAAGCACAGAGAAAAGGATCCCCAGAGCCTACGAAAGGGAAAGAGAGCGAGAAGGAAGAAATAATGCCCCCAACTCCAGAAGTACACATCCCAATCCTCACTCGCTCTTCCTCCGCCACCGGAAATGTAACCCCCCTTCCTTCCTAGCCCGCATATATATAAACAAAAGTACTAACATCCCCCAGCAACACGAGCCCCCACCCGTATCCCCGCCAAAACCAAAACCCACCCGAAAGCCCCACTCCTCAACGCTAACCCCCGGCTTCGCCATCCCGCCCGGAATCCTGGACAAGACAGGTTCACTTTGGGACAGCGGACGCAGGAAATCTCGCCGCTCTTTTGGCACCCCCGCCACCACCACTTCCCCTATAACCAACACACGCAGACGCACGACCATCTCCAGCGGCAGCGTCATGAGCACCAGCGCTGCCGGTGCGGATATCAGCAGGAACAGAAAACGCAAGAGTATGAGTGACGCAGACGTCGAATCCATCGGAAAGAAGGCTAGAGTTTCCGACCCAGAGGCAATGGAGATGCCAGATGGAGGCACAAGTGGGAGTGAGAATGCAAGTAAATCCGCGCCCGCAAAGAGAGGGAAAGGAGGAGGAAAGGGCAAGGAAAAGGTTTATGTCAATACGGATTTCGAGTTTTCTGATATCGAGGTGTAAGAGTATGATAGGGTAGTAGATAGTACAGTTTAGGGCGAGATTTTATAAGGCTACTTTAGAGGCATGGGTGGGTAGATATAAATAGGCTCTATACTGTAGTTTATGTACAGTAGTTAAACGTCAGTGGGTTTTCTAGCAAGAACAAAAGCCCTCAAATAAAACTTCCGAGATTCAAAAGGAATACCAGCAAAAAAGATCGTAGCATATCAAACCAGCCATTCCATTTGCGTAAGAGAAACAATTACATGAAATAGACCCCAATCATTGAATCAAACACGCCTATAATACATGATGAATGCCCACGAAAAAAGGAAAAAGCCAAGTCCCAAAGAAGTTTATCGAGTTTGAATTTGTGATCGTAACCCGAAACCAAGGGCAAGAGGAAAAGTGACTAGAAAAAACACCAGCGATAACCACCCGTAGAATTTATTCGATCAACCACTCGCTCTCCACCCCTTCATTCCCAGATCTTTTTCACATTTCCGCACAAAAAACCGCACCCAGGACCGATCCCTAAAAGAAACAAGACGAAATGCGTTGATTGCGCGGAATTATTTGTTTTATTTGATATCGAAAGAGGAAGTCTACAACTCCTGAGAAGCGCCCTTGGTTCCCTTTCCAGACTTCTTCGGGAGAAGGTTCTGGTGAATGTTCTGAAATACCAAAGTCAGCATCAAAGATTCATAATCGATACACAATCGAGATAATGTTAAACTCACAGGTAGGACACCACCTTGGGCGATGGTAACATGACCAAGAAGCTTGTTCAATTCCTCATCGTTACGGATGGCAAGCTGGAGATGACGAGGAATGATACGAGTCTTCTTGTTATCACGAGCAGCATTACCAGCCAACTCGAGAATTTCAGCGGCGAGGTACTCAAGAACAGCGGCGAGATAGACGGGAGCACCAGCACCAACACTAGATCCAAATTAGACTTCCAGGTCCATAAAATAGCTATTAAAAATTAGACAGAAGACAAACCGTTGAGCGTAGTTTCCCTTCCTCAAAAGACGATGAACACGACCGACGGGGAAAGCGAGACCGGCCTTAGAAGAACGGCTATAAAAAATTGAAGTCAGAAATTGGAATTCAAAAAAAGTTAATTTGAAAATTCAAACCCAAAATCCAAACCCGAAAAACATCGTGAAAAGTCACGATACTTTGGATGTTTGGAAATCGGATCCAAAAACTGAGACTCTTACCTCTGAGAAGGCTTGCCGCTGGCAGCTTTTCCACCTTTACCTCCGGAAGACATTTTTGGTGATAAGTTTGGGTTTTTGAAAAAAGGTTCTTGGAAAACCGAAGTTGAGCGAAACTACGCGTTGAAGGTAGTATGTAGCGGTGAGTTGATGAGTGTTGTGGTGAGGTTGAAGAATGGATGGACGAGGGAAGGAGAGAGAAAGAGAGATGTGGGCGATGGAGTGGCCTTTATAGTAGAGTCGAGGCAGGTTGCATCACACTCAGTTAGCGGCAGGGGGGGGGGGGGTGTAGGGGTACAGGTTTGGGTGGTTGGTTGGTTGCTGGGGGAAGGAAAAGCGCGACCGTAGCAAATGTTTTTCAATCTTTTTTTTTTTATTTCCTATTTTTTATTTCCTTTCCCAGATTCACAGTTCGACTAAGCTAAGCTCACATTTGGATGGGCTAGGGTTAACATACAAATGGAACGATGCCATTGGTTCCACACGGCCGGAGAGTGTGTGGGCCGCGTTTCGGTTAAGGAATTTCAGTAATTGTGGGAGCGATAAGCTGGAAAGGCGATGGTGAGTTGCTTCAAATCACGGGGCTGGAGAACTCTAACGCTGTGACAGTAATTTACCCCCAGCCACATACTTCTACGCGCGTACTCTACATACTGATGGGCAACTCTCGTCACGCAATCCAAACCTTGTTGATGCCAACCAAGCTGGTTGTGCCTATATAAACCCGTCGCTCCCCACGGCTCAACTTATTGCTCTTTCTCTCTCTCCATCCACACTCAACCACCCCTCTGCTCATCTACGTCTTCATTTCTCGTACACGAACCAACTAAACTCAACAAAAAAACCAAACACTTTAACTCAACTTCAAAAATGCCTCCAAAAGCTGCTGAGAAGAAGCCCACCACTGCCGGAAAGGCGCCGGCTGGAAAGGCCCCCGAGAAGAAGGTTTGTCTTGATCCCCTCGCTTAACTTGTATGGTCTTTCAAAATGAAACATTTTTCCGATTTTTTTTGGTTTTGAAATCCGCTTTTTTTTTTTTACCTGAACCAAACGCGCTTGATCTTTGAGATAGATTTCTAACATTAAGATTTTTGCAGGAGGCTGGAAAGAAGACCGCTGCTGCCAGTGGTGAGAAAAAGAAGCGCACCAAGACCAGAAAGGAGACTTACTCCTCCTACATCTACAAGGGTTTGCCATACCTGGACTTTTCCGATTTCGAATTGAGTCATTTTAACTGATGCGATTCAAAATAGTTTTGAAGCAAGTTCACCCTGACACCGGTATCTCCAACCGTGCCATGTCTATTCTCAACTCCTTTGTCAATGGTCAGTTTTTTTTCCTAGGCTCAATGTCTCCAAAATTTTAATCCTAACTTGAATAGATATCTTCGAGCGTGTTGCTACTGAGGCCTCCAAGCTGGCTGCATACAACAAGAAGTCCACCATCTCCTCCCGCGAGATTCAGACTTCCGTTCGCTTGATCCTCCCCGGTGAACTTGCCAAGCACGCCGTTTCTGAGGGTACTAAGGCTGTTACCAAGTACTCCTCTTCCACCAAATAAATTGTTCAACTAGGCATTCATTAAAAAATGGGAAACCCTTTTACTTCTGGGCTTGCCCTTTCACTTCTTTTCCACTTGCACATGTCGAGGGTACGAGGGGGAAGAGATTTGAAACGTTGGGAGCGGCTCTTTTTTTGTCTAATTATACTTTTTCAAAGTGGGGTCTTTGGCAATCGGTTTTTCTCTTATATCTTTTCGTGGGCATGTTTTGTCTTCAATGTTTTCTCGCTTTTTTTTTTCGGGGTCATGCGTTCTGTACATTAACGAAATGCCGGTTACTGGGTTCTTTTGAACTATACTTTGTGCCCCTATGATATCTCCGATTACCACTTTGTACTTGAGCGCTCTTGTGATTTGTTGCAAATTCTAGAGGGATATGGATGGTTACGAGTCCACTCGAGCTTTCTTCCCTTGGACCAAACCTGCTTGCTTTCTTCAAGATTGCTCATTTGCAGGGTTTGTATGCTAGATGGATATGGATGGATTGACGGGATTGGATTGAAATGATAGAAAATCACCCTTTTTTTTTTTCATGAAAAACCTTAAATATTATAACGAAAAGCGGGCCAGCATTCAAAACTCACAGCCGCCCGGAATTCTCACTTTTGCTCCTGAGACCTGGATCCGGACTCTCCCATTCGGCATTTCATGTCAAGTCACCCATCATTATCATCCAAGAGCCGCTCTACCGCGCACAGTACAGCAGGTATCATCAAGTACCATATCAGTGGCATTATAGAATGTTTCGGGAAAACCCCCGACATCGTGCGATACGAGGTATACCGGTATCCCAGCGAGACGTTGAAAAACGGAGCGAGGCTCAATCCAAATAATATAACCTTACCAAGTAAGTAGGAATCGCTAAGACCAAACAGGGTTACAGAAACGGTAACGGCAGTTCTCGGAGGGTTACTACTAGTACTGTACGGTAGTTATGATAAATTTACCTGGTATAGAATTGCAGATCCGGGGATGAATGAATTTTATGGATGGATGGCGGACACGGGACTTTTTGCCTTACCGTTATCGTTCGTAGTTGCCGGTATACCGCATCATCATCTGATCCGCGCGTGCTTGAAGGAAGAAAACCTGGCCCGGGGGCGAGAATGAGATTGGGAGGGCTACGGTAGTAGTAGTAGTAGTAGTAGTAGTAGGGATGTAGGAATAACTGTAGGGGGGGGGCGTAGTACGGTACGGGTATCTAATCATCTATCTATTATTTGTCGTCAAAGGTACCGTATGCCAAGTTCTAAATCATAGTGCCATATAATACTATCATACTATGCCGGTAATGGTAGTCTAGTCTAGTCCAGTCGTCTTTGATGGATCGCGATCCCCCTACATGCTTCCCGGGAGTACTGCCCTGCCCTCTCTCGACAGTTGATGCCCATTGAAAGCTCTAGGGGGCTTTGTGCCGGGTGAGTTATTACTTGATGCTCAGATAGACCTCTGTCGGAGAAAAGTGAGATCGAGTGATATTCTATGAACACACATTTCTCAAAAGATAAAAAAAAGGAAAGGAAAACAGAAAGGGGTTTGACTTGGGGGATTCCCTCTACGCATTTATTTTTCTTCATTTTTTTCCAGGATATATTGTGATGTTTGCCTAGGTGCGAAAACCGCCATGGACATTATCGAGCTCAATTAAGACTTTAGGTCGGCGCGCGACGCGTTTGGCCCCCCCCCCCCCCCCCCACACGGCACCACCGTGTCACGGCCACGAGGAACGCGTTGCACCCGGGTGGCTCTGATTTGCTTCCACTCATTCATTTGACTCACCACTCATAGATATATAAGTATATCATACAAAAAAAAGACAAAGAAGATTCTAGAGGAGGAGGGGAAAGAGAAAAAAAATGTTTCCAGGAACTGGGGGGAAACGGTTATTTCCTTTTTTCCGTGTTTTGGATGTTGTAATTACGCTAACGATCCAGTAGCGCTCCTCCACGAACAACGTATTCTCGAAAAGACGCAGGCAGAACTGCCAAAAAACGACGACGACGGGCTGAAGATGTCAGTGGGAATACGAGTACGAGCACAGATACCCCGCCTCCGAGTCGGAGTTCCTCCATTCCCGTTCCTTCAGACAACGACGACGGGGACGAGGACGGGGACGGTTTCGGAGTTGTGGGGATTACCCCCTCCCCCCCGCCACCACCACCGGTAAAGAAATCCTTCATCGGCTTCTCCGTAGAAGCTCGCACGAGCGCTACCGCTGCTGCTTCCACCACCACCTCCCGCCGCCGCAAACAACCAGAGCAGCAGAAAAAGCTGACACAGCTGAAGATCGACCTGGGCCAGCCGCAGCGTGCCACCTGTCAAACCTGCGGAATGTCATACTACCCATGCGCGTCCGACGATGACGCTTTACACAAGCGCTTCCATGCAAAGTCTGTCGGTGGGGTCGACTTCAAGCCTACTATCTTGGACGCTAAGAAGAGTAAGGTTGTCTGGAGAGGGAGGGAGGAGGAGCAGGAGGAGGATTCGTTTGTGCTCGTTGTTGATCGGAAGAGTGCTGCTGTGGAGAGGAGAAAGGCGAGGGAGGTATTGGAGGTTGTGGAGTCGGAACTTTCGGCTGGGGAGATTGAGGAAGGAGTGCTATGGGGGGGCGTTAAAGCAGGAGGAGGGAGTGATGGGGGGGAGAGGTTTAGGGTGCTGTTGTACGTGGTTGGGAAGAAGTGTGTGGGATTGTGTCTTGCTGAGAGGATTCGGGAGGCTTATCGCGTTGTTGGGGATGAGGTTCGGAATGATGTGGCTGGGGAGATGAAGAGTATGGTTTATAGAGGGAGCTCGATTTCGGTTTCGTATGTTCTCCTTTGCTTCTTTCTTTCTCTCCATCTTGTGTATTCTATGTTAATAACAGTTTTGCTCATAGCGAAACTCCCCGTCCTGCTATCCTCGGTATATCCCGTGTATGGGTATGTGCTGACCGCCGTCGTCGAGGGATTGCTACGAGACTGCTGGATTGTGCGCGAGAGCACTTTGTCTACGGGATGAGAATTGAGAAGGATGACGTTGCCTTCAGTCAGCCGACTGAGAGTGGTGGAGCACTTGCTAGGGGGTGGTTCGGAGCGGATAAGGCGCATCATTGGGCGGTTTATGTTGAGGAGGTATGAGTAAGTATACGTCACATGGCATTTTTATGGAGTTCTGGGTCATTGTTTAAGGGCAGTATGCCATTAGAGGGGTGGAATTTGTTAGAGCGAGGGGTTATGGTTTATGACCGTTATGTTACTATCTTTATGCATAGGGATATTCTATGTGGGGATTGGATGGATTGTCTCTGTATGGGTAGATGTGTAATAGGGTTGCGGGTACAAGCAGCGTACAACTTTTACTTTTTGTATTGAGGGTAATGATACTGTCATGATGACCGCAGATGAACTTGGGCCCTTCACTCGGATCGTACCCGTTTGTCTACCCGTTTGTCAGTAACTGTTGATCTGCTGTATAACAGACAGTCGCACCCATACCGGTTCTACGAATATCCCATGTTTGCTTAGTGTAGAGGGGCCGGAGCTACGTAGAGTGAGTATAGACTTGTCCTGATTGATTGGGTTGGGGGTGGGCATACGATCGATCATAGGAGGCGGAATGTTTCGTTCGTATTTGGAACCTAGGAGCCTGTTAGAAATTGCACATGTGCGGCGTGGGAAATCTCAAGATTACCTCCGGGCGCGGTCGGAGCCCTATATGGATCCGGGTGCTTCCATCTCTCCAATGTTTCTTCCGCTTTCTGAAGAATAATCTTTCACGGCCCATAACGTCAGTCCTCCATCCATCCATCCGTCCATCAATACAGGGGCGGAGGGGCGAGCTTCCGTACACTCAATTGTCGAGGCTCCTTGATGTCTCGGTTTGCTTCAAACAGCTCCCGGATATTGAGAGCTTGGGATCTCCAGACATCCCTTCGAATGGACCAGTCTAGGGACAACTTAAGGCTGCGGCGGTAAAGGCTCCTGTGGGAAAATAATAATATTAGCCGTGAGATCGGGAAGTAAAGTGACGAAGGATTGAACAAACTCACTTGACTATGGATGTGGTGGTGGCCATGATTAATTTCGTCTCAGTGGTTTTGGCGAGAATTTGCTAATGATGGGGTTCGATGTGAGTTCCCACCGATTCCGCGCTTAGTAATAACGGAAGGATGTCCTGGAAAAGGGATACTTGAGCACTGGTATTGACGAGCAATAAAGTGATCGGACGCCAGAGCATTATTTAGTAGCAGAACTACGCGAAAGGGGTCACCTGACATCTAAATACTTTCTAAATCGCTGCCAAATTAGACTAAGCATCCAGTGTTCGGCCTCGGACCCGAAAAGATTTCTTGGCTTGCAGACGGAATTCTCTCATCGCGCATCTCTGGCTCTCTTGTCCTTTCTCTCTCACTCAAGTCTCCGTGCTCAAAGTTTGCAGTGGAAACAGGAGAGGAAGTCAAAAAAGTGACCGCATACCCTTTTTACCCACTTTTGATATTTTCCACCCCCCCCCCTCTCCCCTTTCGTTCCCTCGATCCCTTTTTCTTTTGCACCTTCTTCAACACCCCCCACACGCATCACACAGCACACAGGATCTGGCATTTCTTTCCTCTACTTCTTTCGTTTCTAGCTTTCTTTTTACTTTTCAGATATAGATCATGGCTTGTCGTAGATTGGCTATGCGTCGCTTGCCTCTGGCGGTTGCTCCCCGTGCCCCTCGCATGGGCACTGCGGCTCTCTCCGCCACTTCCGTTTCCTCGTATCGCCAAGCTTCGATACGGTCCTTTTCACGGCTATCGCAATACAATGGTGGACTTTTGGGAAGTGCTTCTAGGTTTGTGTCCTTTTCCTTCCGGTTTCTGAATATTATTCTCTTCTGATACTAGGTCGGGTGGCTTACCTCTCTTCCCAATGTCTATAGGAAATCGCAACAGTTTGTTAATGCCTCATCGATCTTTAATGCCCAAGTCCGATCTTATGGTTCGTTCAAAAACAAAACTAGAAATATTCATTTATTAGTCAATATAAACTTCAATATACTGATTTGACATTCTTCCACGATCCGGTTTCGCAGCGGATACGGTTGTCAAGGTTCCTCCAATGGCCGAGTCGATTTCGGAGGGGACATTAAAGCAATTCTCCAAACGTGATTATCTTGTGTGGGCCTTTTAATTAAAAATTTCTACTAACACACTTGTAGAGGTTGGTGACTTTGTGAAGCAGGATGAAGAAATTGCGACCATCGAGACCGATAAAGTGGGTGTTTGCCATGAACGGGCTTTTGGAAAGGGGCTATGGCTGACGGTTTTTAGATCGATGTCGCCGTCAATGCCCCGGAGGCCGGCACAATCATTGAGTTCTTTGTTAAGGAGGAGGACACCGTCACCGTCGGCCAGGAACTCCTCAAGTTGGAGCTCGGGGGAGCTCCAAAGGAAGGCAGTGGAAGCCAGGAGGTGGCCGAAGAGCCGAAGGCACCGGCGGATGCTGCTCCCCAAGAGCCCGGAAGCGAGCAAGCCCCTCCTAATGAACAGCGTGAGGAGGGTGCGCCGGTATCAGAGACAAAGCAAGAATCTGCTCCTTCGTCCCCTCCTCCTCCTGCCCCCGAACCTCCAAAGCAAGCTGAACGGCAGAGACCCAAGGCAGAGCCACCCAAACCTGCCGCCCCCAGCCAAGGAGGGCTCGGCAACCGCGAAGAGAAGCGTGTGAGTAGATACACACGAGGGCAGAATGTTTAGGCAGCTACAAGTTATTGACTCCGCCTAGGTGAAAATGAATCGCATGCGTCTCAGAATTGCGGAGCGCCTAAAACAATCCCAGAACACTGCTGCATCCCTAACAACTTTCAACGAAGTAGACATGTCTGCCCTCGTAGAAATGAGGAAATTGTACAAAGACAAGGTCCTTGACAAGACTGGTATCAAGCTTGGTTTCATGAGCGCATTTACCCGAGCTTGCGTTCTTGCCTCGAGGGATGTTCCGGCCGTTAACGCCTCAATTGAGGGGCCTGACGGTGGTGATACCATTGTGTACCGCGACTATGTCGATGTTAGTGTTGCCGTTGCGACTGAAAAGGGGCTCGTCACCCCCGTCGTACGGAACGCCGAAGCGTTGGACTTTGTGGGAATTGAAAAGGCCATTGCCGAACTGGGCAAGAAGGCGAGGGATGGGAAACTCACCATAGAGGATATGGCGGGTGGAACCTTTACCGTGAGCGCGCCCCCCCTCTGCGGCTACCCTCAGTTTCACTAATGCCACTTTTTATCACTCTTTTTTAGATCTCCAACGGCGGTGTCTTTGGGTATGAACTGTGTTTCCAATAGTGAGAAGCTTGGTTTGCTGATCCGTCGTGATAGCTCCCTTTACGGTACCCCGATCATTAATCTTCCACAAACAGCTGTCTTGGGGCTTCACGCCATCAAAGACAGGCCTGTTGCCGTTAACGGGAAGGTCGAGATAAGACCGGTAAGAACAGCCGTCTTAAGATTCCTTGAACACATACTAATAGCGCCAACAGATGATGTTCCTTGCCCTCACCTACGATCACCGTCTCCTCGACGGCCGCGAGGCGGTCACCTTCTTGGTAAAGGTCAAGGATTACATTGAGGATCCCCGTCGCATGTTGTTAGGCGTTTAATTTTGCCACGTGGTTCCTCCCCTCTGGCTCCTATCCCAAGTAGTCTCCTTTCTCCACTCGTGCGCTCCTAGTCTCTCGCATCGTCACCACATTATTGCCACACTGTCGCTTGCCTTTTTTTCTTTTCTTTTTCTCTTTTTTTTCCGCTGAATTCCCGGCACTTTGTATTTAAAACATTTTGCTTCATTGAGTGAATTAGTGTCCACTTGCGAAAAAAAATTACATGGAGGGTTACTTGCGAGTGATTTTTTGTGGCTTAATAGTTGTAAATCTCGGGTTAATACGGTGATCGGCTGTGATAGGCTGCTCTACCGGAAAAACGTCGAAAGTGGGGTGACACGATCCCTTCATCTGTACCAAATTTCGCTCACTTTTAGCTTAATTCAATATTTATCCTAGGTGGACAGTACCCAACCGGCAGTAAGCAAGGCCATTACCCCAATTAGACTAGTTCAAGCATTGCCTAGTGTACCAAAGCAATAGGCTCAGAGAGAATGGGCCTACTATCAATACCCTTTGGAGTTATGAGATGGAATAGGTTACGATGCTTAGGTACCGGTACTCGAGTACAAGTATGACCAAACGCCAATAATGATCCGCGTGTAATGCTGAACTCGGAGGCTGCCAGCTGACCAATGCGAATTCGCACCCCCTATGCTTGGGTTTTGTGCTAGTACCGTCTGTACGAGTACTCGTACAGCAGAGTAGTCTACCAGCCACCCTTTTCTGGTATCGCAAGCGAGGTGGCGCGCTCATAATGTGTCACTCGATATGAGTCTACGAGAGCCTTACTCTGGGGGTTTGGAAGGACTGTGCATGGTTTGGAGAAACAATTTTTGCATTGTCGTGGGATGCGGTAAGGAATCCGTTGTGTTAGGGCAGAATTGAAGTTGCGTGGTCCAATTAGGCGTGACTCGAGTGTCAGAGGGTTTGTGGTAGAGTTCGTCCCCAGATCCTCCCTTTTCTTCCCTTCATCACACTCCCTCCGTCCACAAGCTCTTTCCCGACTGAGAGGTTTTTCTTTTACAGAAAAAATACATAAAAAACTAAAATCACGCTTGCCCGACCGATAAATCATTCACAAAGACATCTTTGCAAGTGTTCTGGTAAGTTTTTCATCCGGTTTATTATATTCTTCAGTGCTCCATTTCCAGCCATCTTTCGTCATCAATTAACCAAGACCAAGAGCGCGACTCAAGTTTCCAGCGCGTCACCCCGTCTCTTCTGCCTTAGCAACCTCACTCTCTGCACGCGGCTTCGTCAAATACTTGAGCTTTGCAACAAACGAATTTCTTTCTTTAACAGTTAACGAATATATTTTTCACAAGATGGGTATTAAAGGTGACTGCTCCAGGCAAACACACTTTATCTATAGTCACCAGCTAACACGGGGTGTCAAGGCCTCTTCCACCTCCTCCAAGACAACGCACCACTCGCCATAAAAGAAGGCGAAATAAAACAACACTTTGGCCGAAAAATTGCCATCGATGCCTCAATGAGCATCTATAGCTTCCTGGTAGCCGTTCGGTCGGAGGGGCAGCAGCTAACTTCCGAAACGGGCGAAACGACCTCGCACCTGATGGGGCTCTTCTACCGCACCCTGCGCATGGTGGACAACGGGATAAAACCAGTCTACGTCTTCGACGGGCGCCCGCCGACCCTAAAGTCCGGCGAACTCGCCAAGCGTAGCGCGCGCAAAGCTGAGGCCACAGCAGCGCACGAGGAGGCGAAGGAAGTCGGCACGGCGGAGGAGGTGGAAAAGTTCTCGCGGAGAACGGTGCGCGTGACGAAGGAGATCAATGACGAGTGCAAGCGCCTGCTGACGTGCATGGGGATACCTTTTGTGGAGGCGCCGTGCGAAGCGGAAGCGCAGTGCGCGGCGTTAGCGAAGGCCGGGAAGGTGTATGCCGCTGCCAGTGACGATATGGACACGCTGTGCTTCGAGACGCCCATCCTGCTGAAAAAGCTGATGCTTAGTGAGATGAAGAAGGAGCCCGTGCAGGAGATCTACCTCGACCGCGCCATGGACGGTCTGGACTTTACGAGGGACCAGTTCATAGACCTCTGCATCCTCCTCGGCTGCGATTACTGCGATACAATCCCGAAAGTGGGCCCCACCACCGCGCTCAAGCTCATCCGCGAGCACAAATCCATCGAGAAGGTCCTCGAGCACCTCGGCCCCAAGTACGCCGTGCCCGAGAACTGGCCGTACCAGGATGCGCGCGAGCTCTTCAAGAACCCGCTCGTCACCCCCCCCGAAGAGTGCGAGTTCAAGTGGGAGGCCCCCGACATGGACAAGCTTGTGGCCTTCCTCGTCGGCGAGAAGGGCTTCAACGAGGATCGCGTGCGCACCGCCGCGGGCAAGCTCACCAAGAACTTGAAAGGGAATACGCAGGCGCGAGTCGTTGACTTTTTCAAGCCCGTGCCCAAGACGGCGGAGGAGATTGCTGGGATAAAGCGGAAGAACGAGGAGAAGGTTGCCGAGCGGAAGAAGAAGATCAAGGCGGAGAAAGCAGAGAAGGAGAAAGTAAAGAAGGGCAAAAGGTAGTTTTACATATAAATGCATACGCTTTCCCGTCCTCGCATAGTCTCCTACCCCTTTAGTTTCCACTTTTATGATACGACGGTGGTGGGGCATTTCGTCCCCGATTATTCCTTCTGTACAGTAACCGGTAGTCTTTTCTCTTCTTCTCTCCTCTTCTTTTTTTATAATAAAAAAAAGGATTATTCTTACAATCGCCAGACGCCTCGTCCCTTGGTCACAGGTAACCTCCTTGTAACGAATCTCCGACTACTGGTACAAGGAACAGGACCTCCTCGCTGCAGAGAATAGTTTGCTGCAGTGAACGCCCATACCGTAAGTGAGAATCAGTGAACGAGACTTCGGGGCCCTTGATTATTGGGACTGTGGCGAAGCTGGGTAAACCAAGCCTTGATTAGTCTAGGTATGATGATTAAATAAATACCATACCTGGTGTCGAAAACACAGTGACAGTGACTTGCTGCGCCAGCGTCTGCCTCAACACCGTATCGTATCATACCTGTCGGGAGAAAACGCCTGCCACCTGCCCGTGTGACACTGCGGTCCACTGGCGGGACGGGATGATTCCGGTGCCGCAGGCTTCGGTATTGTACTTGTATTATCCACCAGAGCAGCCGCAAAAAAAAGTGTCAAAATGCGCAGGCTACAGTACAGTACCGGCCGCTGTACTATGGTATCACACTAGCACAGTGCAAACCGCTTACTGCACTGTACTAGCACCCGTGCCGGTGCGTAAGGCTCTTCTTCCCCTTCGGAAGTCACTTACGATACGTGAACTCGAAATCAGATGGGTGTGTGCGGTGTCGATCGATCGGTATTTCACAGGGGCTCAGGTTTTGAGAAGAAGAAGAAGAAGAAGCGCCGACTGGGGTTTTTTATATATATACTCGTACTGTACTAGTTACACTTGAAAAAATAAAAATATTGGTCGATTTGTGAGGATAAATTTTTTTGCTGTTTACAGTCGTGTATAGTACTATACGGTAGCTGGCGGAGATATGTAGAGTGCTCGGCTGTGATGCTGCGGTGCTCGAGTGCCGATACCGTTGTCTAATACCCACCTGGCTGACGGTAGGGCGGTACGGTACTCGAGATACCGTAGGGTGGCTGTAGCTGAATCATTAGAACCACGCGCCATATCATTGGGTCATCCTCCCTCCCTCCCTCCCTCCCTCCTCTTCTCCCCTCTCGGTAAGGCCCCACGGTAAACTAGCAATCCAATTTCACACTCATCCGGAAGGGGAAATGAGGCTGAGTGTTGTTTGTGCCCCACCCGCCCACCCACTTTCCGGAGAGGGGATGGAGGAAGGAAGGAAGGAAGGAAGGAAGGAAGGAAGGAAGAATTTTTAGTACCGGTGCCGGTGCGACGTAACTTAATATCATCTTCAATTATTCAGTAGGGTAGTTAGCTTCGGCGCGGTTAGTATCATAGTGGCTCCGTTGATTAGAGTGGTTTGGACTGTGCTGTAGTTACTAGCACGTGGTACGAGCTTCGGGTACGTACGTTTAACCGCCAATCTCTGGGGATGGGATGGGAAGGTGAAGGGGTGGAAATGCGGGTAATAGTGGTAGGGTATATCCTTGCATGATATTATAACATTGTATTGTATGATACTCGTATCGTGGGGAGTATTGTGAAAAAGAGGGAGGGAGGGAGGTTGTGAAGGAGGGAGGTACGACAACGTACGGTACAGCGCAGTACTCTACAGTGCAGTGCAGCTGTATTTTTTTAAACTCCGAAATCGGGTTTCCAATTGAGAAAGTGTAGTACTCGTACAGCATATTCCGGGTTGGGATGCGTGCTACATACCGTAGCTCGAGGAATGATGCCAGTGCCAATTGTTGCGCCGAAAGCTTGGAAAATCCCTGATGAGTTAGATATGTCTTACCCTGTGTGTGTGCCACCTATCATTATAGCATAGTACCCCTAATCCCAATCCTATTTCATATGACAACAACTAATTTCCGTACGGTAGACTACAGCACTACCTGTAGCCTAGTCCCAGACTACCAGTGCCACGCCCCAGTAGTGTAAGCAGCCCCCGAAAAGAACTTTCGTTAGCCAAAGCAACAACACAAGAAAAGAAGAAAAGAACAGCATATCACACCGATATCATAACATCCCCCACCACTCTTCACATCCCAGAAGCCCATCCAGGCAATCGGGTTTCAATCCACTCGTAAGCTGTGGTGGTGGTGGTGGTGGTGGTGGTGGTGGTGGTGGATTGCTTGCCTGACTAATGGTTGACCTCGGGCAGCTGCGGGTACGTATCGTAGGTTGGAAATTCCCATAGCGTACAGGCAGGCGAGTCCGATTTAAACTTGACTGGATCGGGGTGATTGATACCCGGATGTAGACATCTGACTAACTAGCGGGAAGGGGGGGGGGAGAGGAAAGGATAAGGATTCACGGGTTTGTTGCGTTGCTTAGCGGTACCTTCTTGCTGGCAACCGAGAGGAAGAATATTTTTTTGAAAAGGGAGTACGGTATGATACTTCTGCCAGGAGTGGTGTTCACCGAATCATTCGGCTAGTTGGGGGGGGGGAATAGATGAGGTATATCATGATGCTATGTTTTATTCTGTCTATTATCATACCGGGGATTTGTAAAGTCCGTGACGAGTTCAAGGCTGATGCTTTGAGGGTTCTTGTGGTGGGAGGGAGGGAGGATGGATTCTCAGCTGTCAGTGAGGAGAGCGCGTGGTCTGCTGCTTGTCTACCGGTGAGGGGGAAGGGAGAAATGAATGGAAGTTTATATATTATTATGGCTGGAGGACTTTCTATATCCCCGCTTGTCTTTCTCTCGAGTAGACTCTAGCGTTGTGGTGTTTAAACTGTTGCGAGTAGGTCTGTATGTTTGGTCCCACCGGTCGGTGGACGACAAATGGAAGAGAATGGAGAAGCGAATGGCGCACCGGCAGCAAAGGGAGTTCCTACGGCATTCAACGCCTTCACACACACTCTCTCTCTCACTCTCGCTCTTTGCTCTTCTTCTTCTTCTTCTTCTCTTTCTTTTCTTCCTTGCGAGTTTTCGTCAGATACCGGTGTGTGCGTGTGTGTCCACACGGTAGATCCATTGTGGACCCTTGGGGGTTGTTGTCGCGATCAGCTCACAATCAGCGACGATGAACCAAACTCCTAAAATGATTCTGCATTCAAGGTGACGAGAGAAATGAATGGAATTCTGTATACTATGGAGGGAGCGCTTCTCATGTTACTTCTTTCCTTTTCTTTGGTAAATTTTCGTGGGGTATATACACTGGTGCGAGGGCAATGTGTGTACTTTGTATGGTGCCGGTGGTGGTGCCGGTGGTGGTGGTGGATGGGTGGATGGGCTGAAGATGGTTTGAATGCTTCGGGTGATATCATGGCTAGAGGAAGCGGAGGAGAGAAGGCAATGGAGTATTCTGTTTCATAGATCTAGTATGAATTCTTTTGCTATTTTGGCTTTCCTTCTTTCTTACTTACTTACTCTTTTCGCGAGTAGTGGTTGGATGTGTACACTTTTCTAGACTTGTCTGGTGTCGCTGGTGAGTTGGCGATGGAGATGATGGCTCGAAGGCTGGAGAAGTCTTTCACTCAAAGAGAATGGAGGAGAGTGAATAGACTCTACTACTACTTTGTAGCTCAAGTATTTTCTTTCTTCCTTCTCCTTCTCGCCCTTTCTATGCTCCTTTCCTCCCGCCGAATCGATGGGATCTCTATTTCCTCCTGCCCTGATCAGTTTTAACAAGATATAATTAATAGAGAGGTACCTGGCCTCTTGTTGAATACCTCAAACAATTCTTCCTAGGCTCATGTTGAGCAATGGAAGGCTTGCATTTCTGGACAAGCTGGTTGCTGTGTACCACTAATTTTGACCAAAATCAACATCAATACCCCCGCCCCGTACCACTATTTTATCCCTGACACTTGTACCTCCACCGTAGATCACACCGTAGCGATCGCAATCAAGACATAACCAGATTCCACCCTCAACAAAGTTGGCAAGAAATGAATAGGATTTCGTATATCGCAGCTAGATTAGTTCTATCCCTCGTTGCATTTATCCCCCCTGCTCTATAAGCTACACTGGCACGATGAATTCACGAATTGTCGTATCCCATCATCCCCCCCCGATCGTGGAAAAATCCCGAGAGGAACACCATTTACATCAACACCATCACCAAGAACCAACCTCCCCAGACAAACCCCAACCAAACGAGACAATAAACGACGCACACAAGTTATTCCCATTTCTTCATATAAACTACGCGAGAGAGAGAAATATATCCCCCAATAGTGTATTTAAAATATCCATTGCGCTCACCTCGCTTCCATTGAGATCGGGGGAAGTTTCGCGATAACCCTTTTCTCTCAACAGGCATCCACGCTGTATTTTCACACACATATTCGTAAAATCCGTGGGAGCAACAACGACAGAAAAACTCCACTCACTCATCTTCTCAATCATATATTGCTGGTCTAAACTTGTCGGAACGCCCTGATATCCTGTCGGATCGGATCTCTGCTGTCGCCGCAATGAACTCCACCTGATCGCTTAGCGAGATGGGGTGATTTTCAGTTGTTGAGCGCTTGTCCTTTGGATGTGCGGGTGAGCGCTGGGAAGCGAGTGATCACTCGCGATACCAGCGGCGGCGGAGGAGGAGGTTTCGCACAGGTCTGAACGGTTGATTTCTCGCATCAGCGCGTGTGAAGTATTTCTAGAAAATTTCTGCTAGATATTTGGGTATGGAATGCTACGGTTTACGATAGGAATTGGTTGTTTATTTTTATTCTTAAAAAAATTATTCACTTCGGTTATGCTCTAGTCTACTCGAGTACGATATGGTATGGAGGAACGGGGAAGAGTGGGGGAGAAGAATGGGTGATCGAACGAGTGAGGAGGAAAGGAAGGGAAGGGAAGAAGGGGAAGAGAAGAGGAAAAGTGAGAGACAGACTCTGGTCTAGGGGGGATTGGACCGATGCCATCAACAAGTGTCAAGTGACAACGAAGACAAAGAGAGCGCCCAATCGGGGGAAATAATTGGGATGGGTGAGGATGGTGGAAGGAAGGGAAGGGAAGGGAAGGGAAGGGAGAGAGAGAGCAAGTGACGTGTTGTCATCGGAGGGGATTGAAAGATGTGGGAATAAAAAAATAGAAAAATGAAGGGGTGGGAAGGAAGAAAAGGTGAATGAGCGAGAGGGAGAAAAGAGAGGAAAATGGGAAAAAACCGGGAGATGGGGGAGACCCCGAAAAATGGGGCCCGAGGAGGAATGAGAGGTGGAGGTGGAGGGGGGGGAAAAAAGGAATCGAATGGAGGGAGGGAAAGGGAAAGGGAAAGGGAAGGGAGGGGGGAAAGGGAAACGAGGGAAAGCGCAGCGAGCGAGCGAGGGTAGGAACGGTCGTCGGCATCGATGGATGGATGGAGGGTGGATGAATGGGATGCGCTTTTTCCTACCTTTCCAAAGCTTCCAACCCGGCGCGCGCTCTCTCTCTCTCTCTCTCTGTCTTTTGGGTTGGGGAAAATTGTTGTGGCCTAACCTTACTGTACTGGTAAACCTTTTTGCTTTGGTTGTACTGCAACTATGCTATACTAGTATGATACCGTACTCGATGCACTCGTAACTCTCCTCTCCGGCAAGCTTTTTGGGGGGAAACGCTGTAATCTCAATTTCTACCCCTAACCCACACATAACATGGGTTGAGACTTGAGAGGGAGGGTGGGAAAAAAAAAAGAAAATGGGCGTTGATCTGGTCAGGCTGCAGGCTGTCTTCGTGTTGGGACTTAAGACGACGTTGCCCCGCTACCCTCTTCCCGCTCTCCCTTCGTTCCCATCCACACTTTCAATCTCCCATTTGCTTCCTCCACACTCAAGCACAGCAAAAATATTCCTCTGCTCTCAACTCCAAATTGACAATCGCAGTTATCTTATTTTCCCCCGCATCACGCTTATCGCACCTACCGTCAAACATGGCCCCAAAAGCTTCTGCCGCTAAGACTGGAGCCACCAAGAAGAGCTCCAGCGTTTCCGAGCATCCTCCTTACAAGGAGATGATCAAGGAGTCTATCCGCGCTGTTTGTCTTCCCATCCTCATCCCGTCTTTTGTAATTATCGAGATGTAATATGTGGATGAGCAATAGACTAACTCGTTCATCGAATATAGCTTAAAGAACGCAATGGATCTAGGTGGGTTGCTTGAGAAATATTTGCGACATTTTTTGTCGGTTACGTGTTGTGATGTGACTAACGCGACATCTTTTTCTCTTTCAGCCGTCCTGCACTCAAGAAATACATTCAGGCCAACTACAAGGGTGTTGCTACCGATCGTTTTGACCAACTCTTCAACCAGGCATTGAAGAAGGGTGCCGAGAATAACGAATTCGCTTTCCCTAAGGGTATGTATCTTGTTTTCCAGAGTTTTCTCTGGGACTTTGGTTGACATGAAGCGCTAGGTCCTTCTGGTACTGTTAAACTCGTAAAGAAGGAACCCGCTCCCAAGGCTAAGCCTGTCGCCAAGGACACCACTAAGGTAGATTCTTACGCACTTTCAATTTTATCATGGCCAATGTAATCTAACTTTATTCACAGAAGACTGCTGCCAAGGACTCTGCCAAGAAGGCCACCGCCAAGAAAGCCGCCGCAAAGAAGACTGCTGCTCCTAAGAAGGAGAAGGTTGTCAAGGAAAAGGAGGCTGCTCCCAAGAAGGAGAAGGCTGCCCCAAAGGAGGCTGCTAAGCCCAAGTCCAATGCAAAGAAGCCAAGAAAGACTGCTGCTGCCGCTCCCGTAAGTTTGAACTTCAAGAGCAAGAAATTGGTCATGACTTTATCTAACACCTTCTAGGCTCCTGCAGTGACTGAGAAGTCTCCTGTCCTCACCAAGACCAAGTCCGGTCGCGTTTCCAAGGGCTCTGCGACTACAGCAAAGGCGGCACCCAAGAAGAAGGCTGCGCCCAGGAAGAAGGCAACCCCAAAGAAGAAGGAAGCTCCGGCAGCTGAAGCATAAGCTTCACTCGGAAACAAATTCCTACTTTCTTGTATATGTTCGTCTTTATAACCAGAGTATAGCTATGCACGTTCGCCTTGTTTAATTATGCTCTGTTTGGGGTCTTTTTCATGATTCGCTACGGTTTTTTCCTATCACTGTTTTCTACACTTGGGAATAATGCAATGGTTTTGCTGTTTGTCTTTGGGGGAGGGTAAATCTTTTCTGTTTTTGTTTCACTATGGTTTCCGTCGAAGGTTTTGAAGGTGGAAAAACACGGGTTTTCTCGTCTGGGCAGTTTCTTTTTCGGGTGCTTGGGAATTTTTTGTTTCCATCTGTATTGTTTGTTACATGCTGGGGTTATTATCGTTGTTCAATCGGTTTTATCACTGTTTTATTTTTTTTCTCCTCCGAACCGAAAGAATGAGTTCTCTGGGGCTACTGCACCACTCGTGTATTTCATTCGTTGTCTCGTATAGAATTCATTTTCATGAGGAAAACGAAGGGTTTGTGTGAGAATGCTAGTAGTCACAGTATGTGAAACGATGGAGTGTGCGGTATTCAAAGTTAACTCACCCAACCAAACAGTCCTAACGGGAAGGAATAATAATAGACTTATGCCCCCCACTCGGTTCCATCCATTCGTTCCGCGAATCGTCCCGGGTCGGGGAAAACGGCAAAAACAAAAAGAGAGACGTGGAATAAGGATTAACAGCGTTCCTGCGTTTCCCAAACTTCTCGCGTGCGAGTGGAGTGGAGCCCATGCAGCAGACTAAGGATTAGGGTTTTCCTTTCACATGGGAGGTTTATTATCGCACTTGCGCTCTTTGGTTAGTCAGCCGGCATCTCGAACTTGTATAATATCACATTATCATCTCAAGCCATGTATGTTTGCATGATACTTGTACCAACGTTCGGAAATAAACCCGGTGGGCGAAACGTTTATTATTATTATTATTATTATTATTATTATTATTATTATATGCGGGGTGGGTGGGGTTGGGCTTTATTTCCCCTTTCTATCATACTGTGGGCGAGTGGGTGGGTTTGCGATCGGTACTTGTACTTGTGTGCTTGGAATTGTCGTTGGATGGCACAAGTATGGTGTATGGCGATGGAGTTGTGTGGGGAAGTGTGAAGGGGGGGATGGGGGAGGAGGAAGAGGAATACGGTACGGTACGGTGCTGTGCTGTGCTTCCTCCGAGAAAACGGGAAGAAGACTTTGGTGGGTTTGGTTTTTGGAGGTGGTGGTGGGAAGTGTATCGTATCGTACATGCTTGGCTTGGTGCCGGCGGTCGAGGGTGTTATCATATACAGTGCTGTTTTGGTTGGTTGGTTGATTGGTTGATTGGTGGTGGGCTGGAAGTCACTTTTCATGGTATGGTATGGTATCATACTTGTAGTTGTAATATATTATACCGGTATTATATACTATTATTAGTCGCGCTCCCGACTCACCTAATAACTATGATATTATAACAATCGGGGATTGGAGCTAGTCGTCGGATTCGCATCATATAGTGCTCTGGTATATATAATAATAATATTGTGTACCTGGTATGCCTCTATGCGGGAGGGGCTAAGCTCAACATAGCAGGTGTGCCTTTAGACATTGTTTTTCTAAAGTGGGGTGGGGGAGATTCTGAATTGGATGGGGCGTTTATTATGTAGGTGTCGTTACTCTACCGTGTATACTATATAGTATTGTGCGTAAGGAAAGGAAGAGAGGCGTAGGCGCAGAGCCCTGGAGGAGTGAGTGAGTGAGTGAGTGGATCGCCGCTAATCTGAAGACTTATACTGGCTCGGATATTCTACTTTTTTGACAGGGGGTTGCTCCTGGCGACCTATGTATTATAATGCTGTGTATTATACATCCTCCGTGAAATTCTGTTTTTGTTATGATAATATGGTACTCTTGAGGAAGAGGTGCTTGGACTTGGACTTGGACTTGGGGGGGTTCGTAGGGCTTTCTATGCTATGTGGTTGTAGTGTGCTCAATGGAAGGGTTGGGGGGGGAGGGGGGGATAATGAAATGAGCGTCGGGATTGGTATGATATCTTAGTTGCGAGTGGACAGGTAATGACCTACTGCCTACCAAACAAAAGGGAATCGAAGTGATGAATGAAATAACCCCCAAGAGTACCCCATTTTCCAGTATTATTATTATTGATATACACTAAGGTTTCCTTCCTTCCTTCATTCCTTCCCTGCGCAGCGTACTCCTCTCAGAACGGAGAGGGGGGGAGAGAGTAAACTTCCCAATGAATGAATGAATAAATGAGATGCATCTCTTGCGCGGGGTCTATGCCGGCACGATACGCGTTGTGTCTACCATCCCAGTTCATGTATTACCAACATCCCCATTGAAAAAGCCAGAAACCAATAATAATCAGATAGAGATCCCCACAGTCGAGCAAAAAAAAAAAAAAAGTGTCTCGGGCGAACGAGAGCAACCAGTTTTCTATATTATTATTATTATTATTATTGAAGCCGTGAGGTTTTTTATCATAGAATTGCGCGGAGGAGAAAGCGAAGACGGGGATGGTTCGGGAATTTTATGGGAGGGGGGATTTTCAATGCTTGCATGTCCCAGCCGTGCATACCGTATTATACTATCATATCGTACTATGATACCTACAGCGTGGGCAGTTCCAACATGGCCTGTTGAGAAATGGTCCTCCGGGCGGAGGTATCAGAGATTTACTTGAGACTTCCTACCTACTCACTATTGCGTATGAGAGGGAGGGCGTATGTACGTGGATGTGTGTATTCTACATCACGGATTGCGTCATTACGATAAGGTATGCTTATACCATTCATGTTCCGCTTAGCTAGATAACTTAATCAACAATCATCCACTGCAACAACAAAACAGTCCACTTCTTGACATGGCCGGTTATCGGATTGGCGAGTGATTTGTGATGATTTGCCCTCCTTGCCCGGTCGTGCTGGGGGGGGGGGGGGGGGGGGGGTTGGGGGGGGGTTTTTGGGTTGTTTATGTTGTTTCGC
>Ga0307513_10001699_pt1 | contig 31474 bp, 26 predicted proteins | sample 15_EM_MG_FD_202174 | JGI IMG/M metagenome (GOLD analysis project Ga0307513, IMG submission 202174) | Populus trichocarpa ectomycorrhiza microbial communities from riparian zone in the Pacific Northwest, United States - 15_EM | ecosystem: Host-associated > Plants > Roots > Unclassified | place... | reverse complement strand
GCCAACTGGCGCACGCGGGCCGGTAGGGAGCGAAACGGTCGTGCGGGAGTCGACGAGATCCCGCACGACCGCCGTCGTTTCTGGTTGGATCCCGGTGTGAGCGCGCATGGGGAGTTCGTCTTTGTCGGCTGCTACACGGGCGAGTCCGGTGGCGAGGGCGAGGGCATTGCCCTGCTGCGCCGCGACCCGGGCACGGGCGACCTGATCCGGATCGGCCTCGCGGCCCGCACCCCGTCCCCGTCCTTCCTGGCCCAGCACCCCACCCTCCCGGTCCTGTACGCGGTGAACGAACTGACGGCCGGCACCGTCAGCGCGTTCACCGTGGCCGAGGACGCGTCGCTGACCGAGGTTGCCGTCCGGTCCACCGGCGGCGCCGACCCGTGCCACCTGGCGGTCACTGCGGACGCCCGGCACCTGCTGGTGGCGAACTACTCCAGCGGCAGCGTGTCCGTACACCCGCTGGATCCGGCCGGGGTGCCCGGCGAGCGGTCCGACCTGCTCGACCTCGACGGCGCCGGCCCGATCGTGGAGCGGCAGGAGGGCCCGCACGCGCACATGGTCGCCCCCGACCCGAACGGGCCCGGCGTGCTCGTCGCCGACCTGGGCTCCGACCGGGTGTGGCACACCCGGCTCGACCCGCACGCCGGCCGGCTGACCGTGCTCCCGCCGCTGGTGGTCGCCGCGGCGGGGACCGGGCCGCGGCACCTGCTGCGGTCCGTCGACGGCGCACTGCTGCTGGTCGGTGAGCTGGCGGGCGAACTGAGCTGGTGGCGGCCCGCGGCGGACGGCTCGCTGCGGCAGGCCGGCATGGTCGCGTTGAGCACGACGACGGTGCCGAACCTCCCGTCGGAGATCACCGCGGGGCGCGACGGCCGGTTCGTCTACGTGGGCAACCGCGGCCCGGACACGGTCTCGGCCTTCGCCTGGGACGGCGAGACGGCGACGCTGGTGGCCGAGGTGCCGACCGGGGGAGCGTGGCCGCGGCACATCGCGCTGCTCTCCGAGCACCTCTATGTTGCGAACGAGCGCTCACACACCGTGACGATCTTCCGGATCGACCCGGACACCGGCGTTCCCACTCCGCAGGGCGACCCGATCGCCGAGCCGAGCCCCACCTGCCTGCTCCGTTGGATCCCGGTGGCGATCAAGGATTGAGCAGAACCGGACTTCAGGGGCATCGGAGGTGATTGCCGCAAGTCGGGCAATTATCGCGCTTTCTCGGAACTGTTAGGGATCGTTCCACTACCTACCGTGAGGACGTCTCCCCTATCTTCCAATCCGAGTAATTTTCGGCCGAACGTGTATGGCAATCGGCTCTTCCTATGCGCAGTATGGACCGCGTGTCTGGCCGCCATCGTAGAAACTTCAATCTCAGAGGAGCGGGCGTCGTTGGAGCCGCGATGGCGATCGTCGTGGTTATCGCCGGGTCTTATCTCGGCTACCAGCAACTCTCGGACTCCGGCTGTACGGGTTCCATAAAGCTGAACGTCGCCGCCGCGACCGAGATCGCGCCCGCCGTCGATCAAGCCGCGAACCAATGGGCGACCAACGGCGCTGCCGTCAACGGCACCTGCGTCTCGGTGAACGTCACGGCGATCAATCCGGCCACCATGGCCGCGGTGATCGCCCGCGAGCACCAGGTGACGCTGGCCGGTGTGGGCACCGCGGGGGCCACGATCCAGCCCCCGGACGTGTGGATCCCCGACTCGTCGACCTGGTTGCTCCGGCTCAAGTCCGAGGCCTCCGGCTTCGTGCCGACCGACGGCGCGTCGGTGGCGCTGAGCCCGGTCGTCGTCGCGATGCCCGAGCCCGTGGCCGAGCAGGCGTTCCACTGGCCCGACAAGAAGTTGGGCTGGAAGGACCTGGTCGCCCAGATGACCAAGAGCAACACGGTCCGGACCGGCATCGTCGACCCGAACCGTGACGCCGCCGGCCTGTCCGGCCTGCTCGCCATGGCGCAGGCCGCCGGCACCGGCGCCGCCGGCCAAGCGGCCAAGGTGGCCGCGCTGCGGGCGCTCGCCGCGGGCAAGTCGTCGCTGCGTGACGACCTGCTGCAGAAGTTCCCGCACTCGGCGGACGCGAACGACGTCGCGAGCAGCCTGAGCGCCGCGCCGCTGTCCGAGGAGGACGTGGTCGCGTACAACGCGGAGAAGCCGGCGATCCCGCTGGCCGCGCTCTACCTCGACCCGACCCCGCCGCCGCTGGACTACCCGTACGCGGTCCTGCCCGAGGTCGACCTGCCCAAGGCCGCGGCCGCGACCGGCCTGCGCGAGGTGTTGCAGAAGGCGAGTTTCAAGGACACCCTCGCGTCGGTGGGGCTGCGTGGCCCCGACGGCACGGTGGGCGCCAACTTCGCCCGGCCGGTCGGTGCCCCGGTGCCGTCCGCCGCGGCGGTGGCCCCGGGCAACGCGGGTGGCGCCGCGGCCAGCGGTCTCGACGCCGCGGTGATCAACCAGGCCCTCGGCGGCTGGTCGGCGATCACGCTGCCGGGCCGGGTGCTCGCGGTCTTCGACGTGTCCGGCTCGATGCAGGAGCCGGTGCCGACGGCCGGCGGGGCGTCCCGGGCCAAGGTCACCCAGGCGGCCGCGTCGCAGGGTCTCGCGCTGTTCGACGACAAGTGGGCGGTGGGGGTGTGGCTGTTCTCCACCGAATTGCAAGGTAAACAGGCGTGGAAGGAGCTTGTCCCGATCAGCCCGTTGACCTCGGCACGCACCCAGTTGCAGGCCTCCATCACCAAGATCGTGCCGAAGGACGGTGGCGGAACGGGCCTGTACGACACGGCGCTGGCCGCGTACAAGAACGTGCAGAGCAGCTGGGTGCCCGGCCCGGTCAACTCGGTGATCCTCTTCACCGACGGGGAGAACCAGAACAAGGACGGCATCAGCCGGGGCAGCCTGCTCGCCCAGCTCAAGAAGCTGAGCGACCCGAAACACCCGGTTCGGATGATCATCATCGGTATCGGCACGGAGGTCAACCGCAGCGAGCTCGAGTCGATCACCAACGCCACGGGCTCGGGCGGAGTCTTCATCGCCCCCGACCCGGCGAAGATCGGCGACATCTTCCTGCAGGCCATCTCCTCCCGGTCGGGCGCCACCAGCTAGCGGCCAACGACCGAAATCGAGCGAACCCCGGGGTTCAAGCTCCTCCGCGTCATGCGAAGGAGCTGAGCCCCGGGGTCCGGTGTTTCTGGGCGCGGCTTATCGAGTGCCGGGGCCGGTCCAGTCCACGCAGACCGCCACGGCGTCGTCGTCCAGCTCGGCGTCGCCGATGAACGCCCGCAAGTCGCCCAGCAGCGAGCGGACGGCCTGCAACGGCGCCAGCGCGGCAAGGCGCCGGACGAAGCGGTTCAGCGCCGCGTCGCCGTACTTGGCGCTGGCACCGGATGCGTCGAAGACGCCGTCGCTGACCACGAACAGCCGGTCGCCGGTCTCCAGGGCGAGGGACTGCGGCGCGTACTCCGAGGCCTCGAACATGCCGAGCGGGAACTGCGCCTCCAACCGCTGGTCGAGCACCTCGCCGGCGCGCAGGACCAGCAGCCGGGGCGATCCGGCGTCGATCGCCTGCGCTGCGCCGGTGGCCGTGTCCAGCTCCAGCATCAGCGCGGCCACGTGCGTCGCGCCCCGGTGCTGGGCGAACACCGCCTGGTCGGCGAGGGCGGCCTGGTCGGCGAGGGGCAGCCCGGCCCGGCGGGCGTTGCGCAGCGCGTGGGTGGCCAGCGAGCTGAGCATCGCGGCCGGCATCCCGTCGCCCATCCCGTTCAGCACGGTCAGATAGAGCCGGCCGTCGAGCTCGGCCCAGTCGAAGGTGTCGCCTCGCACCGCATAGGCGGGCTCCAGCTGCCCGGCCAGGCTGAACGACGGCCGGATCCGGCTGCGGCCCGGCAGCAGCTCCCACTGCATCTCGGCGGCCAGCGTGAGCCGCCGGGTGCGGGCCGCCATCGTGTACCGGTCTGTGCCCATCGCCGCCGACTGCAACTCATGCGCGAGCAGCGTGGCGATCTCGGCCAGCTCCGCGGTGTCCTCGGGCGCCGGGGAGATCCGCAGCACGCCGATCCGCTCGCCCCGCGCGGTGACCGGCAGATAACCGGCCTGTCCCGCGCTGACCTCGGACTGATGGTCGAACGAACGCCAGGCGGGGTCGCCCGGCCGGGTGACCGGCGCCCCGGCGAGCAGCGGGATCAGGGCGGCCAGCCGATAGTCGACGAGGAACAGCTCGAGGTCGGTGACGCCGTACGCCTTCGCGACGACCACGGCCAGGCGCTCCACGATCTCGTCGGCGGGCGCCTGCGCGAGGGCACGGCGACTCGCGGTCAGACCATCGGACACGTCCTCGCCCCCGTCCACATTGTCATCCTCACGCGTAGTCTCTGTCGCGCCCCGGCCGTCCACCATGGGCCGGACGGCCCGCCGGCTCAACGTCGCCAGATCGACCTGCACGGCCCGCCAACCCGGCGGCTCAGCGGCGGCTGGTCTGGCTCAGCCGGATCGCCAAGTCGGCCGCCGCGTCGGCCCCGGTCCGCCAACCCGCCGACTAGCGCCGGCTGGTCTGGCTCAGCCAGGTTGCCGGGTCGGCCTGCACGGCCCGGATCACCGAGTCGGCCGCCCCGCGCATCGCCGCGTCGGCGCCCAGCGTGGCGGCCCGCAGCGTGATCGGGGCCAGGTCCGCGGTGAGCGCCCGCCGGTGCAACTCGGCCTCGATGCCCGGCCGGAGCCGGGGGAGCAGCGGAGCGTAGGCGCCACCCAGCACGATCATGTCTACGTCGAGCAGGTTGACCACCGAGGCGAGGGCGATGCCGAGTGCCCGGCCGGCCGCGTCCGCCCCGTCGGCCTCGATCGCCTCCTGGCCCGCGTACCGCTCCAGGCAGCCGCGTGAGCCGCAGCGGCAGGGCAGCCCGTCCGGGTAGACCGGCAGGTGGCCGATCTCGCCGCTCCAGCCGCGTACGCCGCGGTAGAGCGTGCCGTCGAGCACGATGCCGGCGCCGATGCCGATCTCGCCGGAGACATAGACGAAATCGGTCCCGGCGCCGTCGGCGCGCAGCTCGCCCAGCGCCGCGAGATTGGCCTCGTTGTCGACGGTGAGCGCCAGGTCGGCCAGGGCGGGCAGCAGGGCGGGCACGTCGACGTCCTGCCAGCCCAGGTTGGGCGCGACCCGGACCACGCCGGCCGCCGTGACCAGACCGGGCACGGCCAGCGCGGCGCCGGCCAGCGGCAGGCCGTCCGCCGCCGCCAGCTCGCGCGCCCGGGTGGCGAGGGCGCCGAGGCCGGCCAGGGCGGTGGCGGCGCCGACGGGACGCTGGTCGGCGTGCTCGATGAGGCGATGGCGGACGGCGCCGGTCAGGTCCACCACGCAGGCGGCCAGGTAGTCGACGTTGATCTCCAGGCCCAGCCCGGCCGGCCCGTTCGGGGCGAGCGCGAGGCCCATCGCCGGCCGGCCCGCCCCGGTGCGCGGTGACGGCTCCAGCTCGGTCAGCAGCGTCCCCGCGACGAGGTCGTCGACCAGGGCGGAGACGGTGGCCCGGGTGAGCCCGGTGGTCGCGGCGACGGCCGCCCGACTCATCCGATTAGCGCTGTTCGCCACGGTTTGCAGGACCAGCGCGAGATTATGGGCTCGGACGCTCGCTTGCCGCACGGGTGCTGCGCTTGAGGAGCGAAGAGGGGCCGGCACGGCCTTGACAATGCCACACGCCGACCAAATAATTCAACCAATAAACAAATCTGCTCTGTTACGTGGAGGTAGCCGTGTCGGTCCAGCCCACGCGCGAGGACAAATTCTCATTCGGCCTGTGGACCGTCGGGTGGCAGGCCCGCGACCCGTTCGGCGATGCGACCCGGCCGGTGCTCGACCCGGTCGAGGCCGTGCACAAGCTCTCCGAGCTGGGTGCGTACGGCATCACGTTCCACGACGACGATCTCGTGCCGTTCGGCTCCGACGCGCACCACCGGGACGCCACGATCGCCCGGTTCCGCAAGGCGCTCGACGAGACCGGCATGATCGTCCCGATGATCACCACCAACCTGTTCACCCATCCGGTGTTCAAGGACGGCGGCTTCACCAGCAACGACCGCTCCGTGCGCCGCTACGCGCTGCGCAAGGTGCTGCGCAACATCGACCTGGCCGGCGAGCTGGGCGCCCGGACGTTCGTGCTCTGGGGCGGCCGCGAGGGCTCCGAGTACGACGTGGCCAAGGACGTGCGGGCCGCGCTGGACCGCTACCGCGAGGGTCTCAACCTGATCGCGCAGTATTCCGAGGACCGCGGCTACGGCCTGCGCTTCGCCATCGAGCCCAAGCCCAACGAGCCCCGCGGCGACATCCTGCTGCCGACGGCCGGGCACGCGATCGCGTTCGTGCAGGACCTGGAGCGGCCCGAGCTGTTCGGGATCAACCCCGAGGTCGGCCACGAGCAGATGTCGAATCTCAACTTCGCCCAGGGCATCGCCCAGGCGCTGTGGCACGGCAAGCTCTTCCACATCGACCTGAACGGTCAGCACGGCCCCAAGTTCGACCAGGACCTGGTCTTCGGCCACGGCGACCTGCTGAACGCGTTCGCGCTGGTCGACCTGCTGGAGCACGGCAACCCCGAGGGCGGCCCGGCGTACGACGGACCGCGGCACTTCGACTACAAGCCGTCCCGCACCGAGGACAGCGTCGGCGTGTGGGACTCGGCGGCCGCCAACATGCGGATGTATCTGCTGCTCAAGGAGCGGGCGCAGGCCTTCCGGGCGGATCCCGTGGTGCAGGAGGCGCTCGCCGCCAGCAAGGTCAACGAGCTGCGCACGCCCACCCTGAACCCGGGCGAGACCTACACCGACCTGCTCAACGACCGCAGCGCCTTCGAGGACTTCGACGTCGACACGGCCGGCGCGCAGGGCTACGGCTTCGTGAAGCTGCACCAGCTCGCCATCGATCATGTCCTGCGCGCCCGCTGACAAGCTGAGCCCGACAATGTAAGGAAGTATTGACGGCATGACGCTGGTAGCCGGGATCGACTCGTCCACCCAGTCCTGCAAGGTGGTGATCCGCGACGCCGAGACCGGAAAGCTGGTCCGGCAGGGCCGGGCCAGCCATCCCGACGGCACCGAGGTGCATCCCGACGCCTGGTGGTCGGCGCTGCGGACGGCGATCGACGAGGCCGGCGGGCTCGACGACGTCGCGGCCGCGTCCGTCGCCGGGCAGCAGCACGGCATGGTCGTGCTGGACGAGGACGGCGAGGTGGTCCGCCCGGCGCTGCTGTGGAACGACACGCGCAGCGCCGGCGCGGCCGCCGACCTGATCGAGGACCTCGGCGGCGGGGAGAAGGGCCGGCAGGCCTGGGTCGACGCCGTCGGGATCGTCCCGGTCGCCAGCTTCACCCTCACCAAGCTGCGCTGGCTGGCCCGCACCGAGCCGGCCAACGCCGCCCGGGTGGCCGCGGTCTGCCTGCCGCACGACTGGCTGACCTGGAAGCTGTCGGGTGCCGAGAGCCTGGCGACGCTGCGCACCGACCGCAGCGACGCCAGCGGCACCCTCTACTGGTCCGCGGCGAGCAACAAGTACCGCCCCGACCTGCTCGAGCTCGGCTTCGGCCGGGAGCTGATCGTGCCCGAGGTGCTCGGCCCGACCGGCGTCGCGGGCACGCTGCCCAACGGTGCCCCGCTCGGGCCGGGCGCCGGGGACAACGCGGCCGCGGGTCTGGGTGCGGGTGCGCTGCCGGGCGACGTGGTGATCTCGATCGGCACGTCCGGCACGGTCTTCGTCTCCTCGGAGGTCGCGCCGAACGACCCGTCCGGCGCGGTCTCCGGCTTCGCCGACACCACCGGCCGGTTCCTGCCGATCGTGGTCACCCTGAACGCGGCCCGGGTGCTGGACGCCGCCACCCGGCTGCTCGGCGTCGACCACGAGCAGTTGTCCACGCTCGCGCTGTCCGCGCCGGCCGGGGCCGACGGGCTGGTCCTGATCCCCTACCTGGAGGGCGAACGGACCCCGAACCGCCCGAACGCGACCGGCGCGATCCACGGCCTCACCCTGCAGACGTCCGACCCCGCCCACCTGGCCCGCGCGGCCGTCGAGGGCATGCTCTGCGCGCTGGCCGACGGCCTGGACGCGCTGGTCGCCAACGGCGCGACGGCCAACCGCATCGTGCTGGTCGGCGGCGGGGCCCGCAGCGAGGCCGTCCGGCGTATCGCGCCCGCGCTGTTCGGCCTGCCGGTGCTCGTGCCGCCGCCCGGCGAATACGTCGCGGACGGGGCCGCCCGCCAGGCCGCGTGGGTCACGGCGGGCGGCGATCTGCCGCCGACGTGGTCGGCCGAGGCCCCCGAGGTGTACGAGGACGACAGCGTCCCGCTGATCCGCGAGCAATACGCCGCCGCCCGCGACGCAGTCATCGACAGGAATTCCCGCTAACCTCGCACCGTGGCGATCCAGGGCGGCAGTGCGCACCGCGTGTACAGCGTGGTCGTGTTCGTCATCCTGGCGTCGCTGGACAACGTGGCGATCGGCATCGTCCCGCCGCTGTACGGCAGCATCGGCGACACGTTCGGCGTCGGCGAGGGCCATATCGCGCTGGCCACCACGGTGATGTTCCTGATCAGCGCGGTGGCCGCGATCGGCTGGGCGTACGCGGGCGACCGCACCAACCGCAAGCCCGTGCTGATCGCCGGCACCGTCATCTGGGTCATCGGCACCACCTGGTCGGGCCTGTCCGGCGGCTACTCGTCGTTCCTGCTCTCCCAGGTGCTCGCCGCGATCGGCCTGGGCGGGGTCGCCTCGGTCAGCTTCTCCGTGGTCAGCGACCTGATCTCGCCGCGCCGGCGGGGCCTGGCGATGAGCTTCTGGGGCCTGTCGCAGGGCGTCGGCACGATCGCCGGCACCCTGGTCGGCGGGCTGCTCGGCAGCACCGACTGGCGCGAGCCGTTCGTGGTCGTGGCGATCGCCGGCGTGGTCGCCACGGGGGCCTACCTGGCCACCTACGACGTGCCGCGCGGCGACAGCCAGCCCGAGCTGGCCGGAATCGACTACGACGAGCGGATCCACCGGGACGACCTGCCGCGGATCCTGCGCCGGCGCACCAACATCTGGCTGATCCTGCAGGGCTTCTCCGCGCAGATCGCGTTCGGCTCGCTGGTCTGGCTGCCGGTGCTGTTCCGGGCGCGGGCCGAGGACCAGGGCTATACGGCCGGGACAGCGGTGCTCGTGGGCAGCATCTTCGCCACGTTGTTCCAGCTCGGCGGCGCCCTGTCGATCCTCGGCGGGCTGGCCGGCGATCGGCTGCAACGGCGTACGCGGCGGGGCCGGGCCCTGGTCTCGGCCGTCGGCGTCCTCGCCGCGGTGCCGTTCTATGTGGTCTTGTTCTTCGTCCCGATGAAGATCGAGGTGCCCGACGGCGCCTCCTCGGGCGACGTGATCGCGGCCGTGATCGCCGACGTGTTCACCGAGCCGACGGTCGGCTTCTGCCTGGCCACCGCGGTCTTCGCGCTCGCGCTGACCTCCGCCAACTCGCCGAACTGGTTCGCGATGATCGCGGATGTGAACCTGCCCGAGCACCGCGGCACCGTCTACAGCCTCGGCAACCTGGTCAACGGCGTCGGCCGGGCCGGCGGCAACGCCTTCGTCGGCGTGGTCTTCCGCGGCCTGGCCAGCGCCTTCCCGCCGCCGCTGAACTACGCGGTCGGCCTGGCCGCCTTCCAGTTCTTTTTCATCCCGACCGGGATCATGTACTGGCTCGCCTCCCGGACCGTGGCGCAGGACATGGCCGACACGCACGCCGCGCTGCTGGCCGTGCGCGCGCCGGCCGAGCCACCGCCGGCCGACCCGGATCCACCGGCCGTGCGGGATTCCTCCCCGCACGGCGACGGTGGCGAGGTCAGCTTGCCCAGACCGTGACGTCCTGCGGCACCCGGCCGTCCTCGGTCAGCGGCGCGCTGCTCAGCAGGACCTGCGCACCCGGCGGAAGGTCGGCCGGCGCCTCGGCGAAGTTGGTCAGCACCAGCACCTGCCCGGTGCGGAACGCCAGCACGTCCGCCGCGGTTTCCAGCCAGGTCAACGGGCCCCGGCCCAGCCCGTGCTCGCGGCGCAGCCGCAACGCGGACCGGTAGAGCTCGTAGGTCGAGCCCGGCACGTCGCGCTGCCGGTCGAGCGCGTAGTCGGCCCAGCTGGCCGGCTGCGGCAGCCAGCTCGCGTCGGTGGGCCCGAAGCCGTACGACGGGGCGTCGCCCTCCCACGGGATCGGCACCCGGCAGCCGTCGCGGCCGCGCTCGGCGTGCTCCGACCGGAACCAGGCCGGGTCCTGCCGGTACTCGTCCGGCATCTCGGTGTCCTCCGCCAGGCCCAGCTCCTCGCCCTGGTAGAGATAGGCCGAGCCGGGCAGGGCGAGCATCTGCAGGGTCGCCGCCCGGGCCCGCCGCAGGCCCAGCGCGGTGTCGGGCTGCGGGTCGCCGATGCCGATGCCGTGCATCCGGCGCTCGCCGACCGGGAAGCCGAGCCGGGTCGCGTGCCGCACCACATCGTGGTTGGACAACACCCAGGTCGTGGTGGCCCCGACCGAGTCGTTGGCGGCCAGCGACGAGTCGATCACCTTGCGCATCGGCTCGGCCGACCAGGCCGCGTCCAGATACTCGAAGTTGAACGCCTGGTGCATCTCGTCGGGGCGGACGTAGCGGGCCAGCCGCTCGGCCGGCTGCACCCAGGCCTCGGCGACCAGGATCCGGCCGCCCGGGTAGCCGTCCAGCACCGCGCGCCACTGCCGATAGATCTCGTGTACGCCCTCCTGGTCCCACATCGGCGGCGGCGGGCCCTCGTAGCTCAGCCCGCCCAGGATCGCGCTGTTGTAGTGCCAGTCGGCGAGATTCTTCTCCTTGATCAGGCCGTGCGCGACGTCCACCCGGAACCCGTCGACGCCCCGGTCCAGCCAGAACCGCAGCACGCTGACGAATTCATCGCGTACGTCGGAATTGCCCCAGTTAAGGTCGGGTTGGCTGACGTCGAACAGGTGCAGATACCACTGGCCGGGCGTGCCGTCCGGCTCCGTCACCCGTTCCCAGGCCGGACCGCCGAAGACGCTCTGCCACGAGTTCGGCGGCTCGGCGCCGTTCTCGCCGCGGCCGTCGCGGAAGTGGTAGCGCTCCCGCTCGGGGCTGCCGGGCGCGGCGGCGAGCGCGGCCCGGAACCAGGCGTGCTCGCTCGAGGTGTGGTTGGGCACCAGGTCGACGATGAACTTCAGGCTGAGCGCGTGCGCCTCGGTGATCAGCGTGTCGGCGTCGCCGAGCACGCCGAACCGCGGATCGACGTCGCGGTAGTCGGCCACGTCGTAGCCGGCGTCGTGCTGCGGTGACGGATAGAACGGCGACAGCCAGACCGCGTCCACACCGAGCTCGCGCAGCCGGGGCAGGCGGGCCGTGATGCCGGGCAGGTCGCCCATGCCGTCGCCGTCGCCGTCGGCGAAGGAGCGCGGGTAGATCTGGTAGATGACGGCGTCGCGCCACCAGGCGTCGGTAGGGGAGACCATGACCCAAAGGTTAGCCGTCGAGGATGGCGGCGAATCTCTCCTCGGCCAGGTCAAGTTGATCGAGGATATGGTCCTTGGCCGCCATTGAGAGCGGCGTGTCCGGGCGTCCGACCAGTTCGCGCAGGGTCGGCACGAGCGGGCGGTACTTGGTCGCCGCGCTGTAGGCCTTCTCCAGTGTGGTGTGGATGACCCCGACGCCGTTGTCGGTGAAGTCGGACACCTTGATGACCCGGGCCCACGGGTCGCGGTCCAGGCTGTGGGCCACGTGCATCCGGTACTGCTCGTTCCGGTCCCGGTCCGGGTCGTACTCCGGGTTGGTGACCGACCGGACCAGCTCGGCGGTGCGCGAGTTGAACCGGCGGGCGAGCTCCGCGACGGCGGCGTCGGTCAGCTCGGCGTGCGACAGGGTGGGCGGCAGCCCGGCGAGCTCGGCCGGATGGTCCTCGACCGCGTCGTGCAGCAGGGCGGCCGTGAGCACGTCGACGTCGTGGATCCCGTAGTACCGGATGATCCGGATGGCGACCCGCAGCAGGTGGTTCAGATACGGCTCGCGGATCCGCCGGTCGTCCGCGTGCAGCCGGGCGGCCAGCTCGAGCGCCTCCTCGAGCTGCACCCGGTCGGCCGGCGGGAATTGCTGAAGTTCCAGCGCGAACCGGTCCCGCAGACCGGCCTCGCCGTAGACCTCGGTGATCGCGTGCAGCGGCATCGTCAACAGCATCCGGGTCGCCATGCCGAACAGATATACCGGACGATGCCCCCGCGTGGGGTCACGACCAGGAACCCGGTGCCGTCTGCAGGCGATCCTCGGGCTTCAACCGGGGCATCGGCCGAGGTGAGGGCCGGCTGCCCGGTGCCCGGCGTACGGCCGAGATCGACGCCTCCTTGAGTGACCAGGCGTGCTCCGCGTGCACCCCGCGCCGCGGCACCGCCGCACCGTCGCTGAACTCCTCCTCGGTCATCGCCTGCAGGGCGCTGAGCGCGACGCCGAGGATCGTGGTCGCGCTGATCAGCGTGATCGGCACGATCATCAGGAGCGGCCGGATGCCGGTGACCTGGGCCGGCACGATGGTGCTGAGGTGCACCTGCATGGCCGCCATGCCGGTGTAGTGCATGCCGCAGACGGCCACGCCCATGATCGCCGAGGCGGCGATGACCGGCACCCAGCCGCGAACCGACACGGTGAACCAGAGCGCCACCGTGGCGGCCACGATCGCGATGACCCCGGAGGCGGCGACCAGCGAGGGCCGGTACGAGATGGTGCCCTGCACGTGCATCGCGGCCATGCCGGTGTAGTGCATCGCCAGCACGCCGACGCCGGTGAGCGTGCCGGCCATGACCGTCTTCGGGAAGCTGCGCCGGCCGTGCCCCACGACCATCAGCCCGACGCCGACGGTGACCACGGCGACCACCAGGCTGCCCGCGGTCACGAACGGGTTGTAGCGGACCGGGCTGGCCGGAACGTCGAAACCGAGCATGGCGACGAAGTGCATCAGCCAAATGGCCGCCCCGCCGATCGAGAAGGCGGCGATGGCCAGCCAGCGCGTACGCCGGCCGCGGGTGCGGGCGCTGCGGGCCCGGCCGGTGCTGAGCAGCCCGATGAAAGAACCCAGGAATGCCACTAAATAGGCGGCAATCGGGTTGAAGGCCCCATAAGTGAAGTGATGCACCTCGGCCACAGCTGCCTCGCGAACCTCGGGACCCGCAATCGGATCGTTCGCGGAGGATTCAGTCATGCATCAGTGGGCGTCCATCGCACTTCGTGTGCGGGTGACAACACACGGAGAACCGGGGTCGCAATGCTGCCACCCGCGGGGGAGGTGCGGTGGCAGCGCGACCCCGGTTCCCCGGGTCGGTGGGAGAGGTGGACGGAGGGGTCAGGGGGTCACGTGAAGATGCTGACACCACCGGGGCCGACGAGCAGACCAATGATGATCAGTACGACCCCCCAGAGGATCTGCCGCCGGAACAGCGCAAGCACGCCGGCGACCACGAGAATGACTGCGAGAATCCAGAGCAAAAGACTCATGACCGGTTGGTACCCGAGTGGCCGGAATCGAAAACCTGATGACACTCCCAGGTACCGTTGGTGGGCATGGTCCCCTCGTCCCCCGCCCGCAAGCTGCAAACCCGCAAGCTGCACACCGTGGCGCTCGTCGGCATCGACGGCTCCGGCAAGACCACCCAGGCGCACCGCCTCGCGGAGGAGCTGGCCGCTCAGGGACTGCCCGCCGTCTACCGTCGCAACGCGGGCGGCCGCCGCTGGTTCGGCCGGCTCGCCGCCCGGTTCGGCCGCCGGGACGCCGAGGAGTTGCTCGGCCGCCGGCTGATGCTCGTCGTCGAGTCGCTGCTGCGCTGGCTGGCGATCCTGCGCACGCTGCTGCGCCGCTCGCTCACCCGCGAGCTCACGGTCATGGACCGCTACTCCTTCTGCCAGTACGCGAGCCTGAGCGCCCGGTCGGCGTCGCAGCGCCCGGCCCGCCTGGCCTACGGCCTGTTCCCGCGACCGGACGTGACCTTCCTGCTGGCGGTCGACCCGGCCGTCGCCTACGACCGGATCGAGGCGCGCGCCTACGACCACGAGGAGATGTCGTATCTGAACGCGGCGGCCGCGGCCTACCGATCGCTGCCGGAGTACGGCGAGTTCGTGGTGATCGACGCGAACGGCACGCCCGATGACGTCTCGGCGGCCCTGCACGCCGAACTGGCCGCCTGGCAGCGCCGGAGCGCGCCCGCCGGTGCGCCCCGGCTGCCCGCCGTGCTGGCCGGTGCCCGCGCGCTGCTGCTGGCCGGTGGCCCGCTGGCCGCCGGGGCGACGGCGATCGGCCTGCAGCTGGCCGAGCTGCTCAGCCCGGCCGTCTAGCGCAGCGCCGCCGCACTAGGACTGTCCGTAGACCGGAATGGCAGCGCCGCTGGTCGGCTTCGAGCCGTCGCCGGCCAGGAAGAGGATCACCTGGGCGATCTCGGCCGGGGTCACCCAGCGGGAGAAGTCGATGTCGGGCTGGGATTCGCGGTTCGCCGGGGTGTCGATGACGCTCGGCAGCACCGTGTTGGCCCGCACGCCCTGCTTGCGGTATTCGACCGCCACCGCGTTCGCGAACGCCAGCACGGCCGCCTTGCTAGTCACATAGCCGGCCGCCCGGGCGAACGGTGCCACCGCCGCCCGCGACGACACGCACACCACCGAGCCGCCACCGGCGGCCACGAGGTGGGGCAGGGCAGCCGACGTCACCAGATAGGTCGGCCGCAGGTTGATCCGCAGCATCGCCTCGAAGTCGTCCACCGGCGTCTCGTGCACCAGGCCGGTGACCCGGTATCCGCCGACGAGGTTGACCACCGCCCGCAGCGGCGCGGCGGCCTCGCCGGCCGCGACGGCGACCGCGGCCCCGACCTCGGTCGGGGATGTGACATCGGCCTCGAACCGGGTCACCCCGTCGGGCAGGATGGTGGTCGAACCCGGCCGTACCGGAGCGACGACCCGCCACCCGTCGGCCACGAACGTCGCCAGGACAGCCTCGCCGAGCCCGCCCGTTCCGCCGGTTATCAGCACGCTGCGCTCCGCCATATGATCACCGTAGCGGTGTGGTTTTGGTCACTCCGGGCCCGGGCCTAAAAGCGCTTCAAGCCGACCAGGGAATGGGACCTGTGCCGCGCGTCACCCGGGTGAGGGTCACTCCGGTGGGCGAGTGAATAGCTGGCCGTCGTGCCGCATTGTGGCTGGTGGCCCCGTTCCGGGGCGAAACGGGGCGGTCCAGCTGCGGCGTTTGCTTCAAGCTGGCCGGCAACCTGTCGATGCTGCACATGAACCCAACTGGCAACTCGGCCGTACTGGGTAGTGACGAGCATCGCAGGGCCGGTCGTGATGCCCGTCGCTGTGACGGATGAGGGACCGATGGTGTTATGAAGCGCACGGACGGGTATGCGTCAGACGCACATCCACGCCGGGTGCGGCTCCGAATGTTTTGGCGAGGGCCTTCCTCAGTAAGTATGCACGCGGCTCTCAGCTAGCGCTCAGGCATTCGTGACACTTTCGACCCACCAGCCGGAATCAGTGCAGCGCTCCGTCTGTTGTGTAAGTAGCGGTTCGGCAATGCAGCGAGCTGCGGACGTTACGGGGAGAGCTGATGGACGCAGGTATTGCCCGTAACCGGGTTAGTGAAGGCAATGAGGGGACCGTGGGCAACGTGGAGAAGAACACCGTGATGCGGACCGACCAGGTCGCCGAGGAGCGCGACCTCGTCGGAGTCTACCTGCACGAGATCTCCCGGACGCCACTTCTGGACGCCGCCAGGGAGGTCGAGCTCTCCAAGGCAATCGAGGCCGGGCTCTACGCCGAGCACCTGCTCGACGCCGGCGAGGTCCGCAAGGGCGTGAGCCGGGAAGAGCTGGAGCGGGTGGTCGTCGAGGGCCAGCGGGCGAAGGACCTGTTCATCCGCGCCAACCTGCGACTTGTTGTGTCGATCGCGCGCCGCTATGTGCGCTCGGGCATGCCGATGCTCGACCTCATCCAGGAGGGCAACACTGGTCTCGTCCGCGCCGTGGAGAAGTTCGACTACGAGCGTGGCTACAAGTTCTCGACCTACGCCACGTGGTGGGTGCGCCAGGCGATCAGCCGCGCCATCGCCCAGCAGGAGCGCACCGTGCGCCTCCCGGTGCACCTGGTCGAGGACGTCAACCGGATGCGTAACGTCACCCGCCAGCTCGTCCGCGAGCTGGGCGCCGACCCTGAGCCCCACCAGGTGGCCGCGGCGCTGGGCGTGACGGTGGAGCGCGTCACCGAGCTGACCCGCTGGGCCCAGGACACGGTGTCGCTGGACACCCCCGTGGGCGACGACGGCGACACCAACCTCGGCGACCTGGTCGCCGACAGCGACGCCCCCTCGCCCGAGGAGATCGTGCTGACCGCGCTCGAGCGGCAGCGCATCGAGGGCCTGCTGAACCACCTCGACGACCGGTCGGCGGGCATCATGCGCGCCCGGTACGGCCTCGAGGACGGTCGCGAGCACTCGCTCACCGAGGTCGCGTCGCGGTTCTCGCTCTCCCGGGAGCGGATCCGGCAGCTGGAGATCCAGGCGCTGGGCCGGCTGCGCGAGCTGGCCCGGGCCGAGGGCCTGCAGGCCGCATAACACCGACAAGACAAAGGGCCGGTTTCCCGTACGGGGAACCGGCCCTTTTTGTTGCTCTTGCGCTTAGCGCACCCGGCCGTAGCCGTAGGGCGTCATGATGTCGATCGAGCGCTTGTTGACATATGTGCCGGTGTGCGGGGCGTCGATGATGTAACCACCGCCCACGTATAGGCCGACATGTCCCAGGCTGCGGTAGAACACCAGGTCGCCCGGCTCCAACTGGGACCTGCTGATCCGAGCCGTCGCGCTGTACTGCTCTGCGGCGTTGTGCGGCAGCGACTTGCCCGCCGCGGCCCAGGCGGCACCCGTCAGACCGGAGCAGTCGAACGAGTTAGGGCCGTCGGCACCGTACTGATACGGCTTGCCGATGTGGTTGAAGGCGTAGGTGACCGCGACGCCGGCCGCGCCGGAGACCGACGGGATCTTGCCGGTGTACGCGCTGCCGGTCTCGGTCGCCTGGCCGTACGCGGCCTTGCGCTTGTCCAGCAGGACCTTGATCTTGCCCTCGATGTCCTTCTTGGTGGCCGCCAGCACCTTCACCTGGGCCGTCTGCTTGTCCTGCGCGACCTTCAGCGCCGCCTGGCGGGTGCTGTAGTCCTGCGTGGTGGCGGTGAAGGTGTCGATGTCGCGCTGGCGGTCCCGGGAGATCTGGTCCAGGTAGGTCATCTTCGAGAGCAGGTTGTCCGGACCGTCGAGGATGGCGTTCATCCCGCCCACCGGGCCCGACATGTACGCGGCCGCGGCCATGGTGTTCACCTGCGTGCCGGCCACTTTGAGCGCGTCCCGGGCGGGCCCGAGGGAAGCCTCGAGCGCCTTTTCGTCGGCCTTCGTCTTCTTGAGGGACTCGTTCATCTTGTTGTACGACTCCGTGATGTCCTCGAGCTTGTTGGACATCTCGGTGATCTGTTTTGTCAGATCGCTCGTGGATGGGGCCGCGTGGGCGGCTGTCGCGGAGGTCCCGGTGATCGCGACCGCCAAGACGGCGATCACCAGGGCGCGGAGCCTGGTACGGGCGGACTGCAACGTATGTGCCTTTCTTCCGCTGGCCGCCTACCGGGTTAGCTGACGGATTCGGGCGGGAAGAAGGCCCTACCGCTGGCGCGGATTCACCCCAGTGATGCTGGTGGTTCCCCGGTTCGGGTGCCGCGGCCACGGTCGCCGCCCAGGGGGAGGGCGCCGGCGCGGCCGCCGCGAGGATTCGGCGGCGTTGGTCCAGCGCCACCGAAGGGGTGTGGCTGCGGACCGAACCAACCGCATTAACTTATCGGCGCCGGAAACAAAATCAAGTGCCAGTTGAGTGACTTACGCCAATGACCCGTGCTAAGGCGAATGTCGGGATAACGCATTGTCGTGAGACCAATTCAATGCGTTATGTTAATGCCACTAAATCGGACTAAGGCCTTCATTCAACGTACGCGGGCGCGGACTCCGGCGTCGTGGCCCACGAGCGGCTGACCTTGCGCTCCGCCCAGAACGAGAAGAACGGGATCGTGCCGGCCAGCATCACCAGGATCATCCGGCCGAACGACCACTTCACCCGCCGGGCCAGGTCGAAGGTGAGGGCGACGTAGGCCATGAAGAGGAAGCCGTGGATCGGGCCCACGACGCCCACCACGGTGTCGTTGCCGCCGAGGTACTTCACCGGCATGCCGACGAGCACGAGCACGAGCAGGACCACGCCGACGATCCAGGCGATGATCCGATAGCGGGTGAGGGCTCCCTGCACGTTCCACGTCCTTACTTGCCGGGGTAGTCGCGCGGCCGGGCGCCGGGGTGGGCGGCCAGCCACGTCAGATAGTCGTTGTAGGCAGTGAGCTCGGGGTCGTCCTCGACCCGGGCGGCGGCGACCGGGATCCGGACGGGCCGGCCGAGGGTGACCTCACCCTTGCCGGGGGTGGGCGCGGCTGGCTCCTCCGCGCGGGGCGGCTGCGGGTCGCTGCCGCGGAGCTGGTGTTGCACCTCGCGGAACCAGAGGAAGACGACGAAGCCCGCGAAGACCGGCCACTCGAAGGTGTAGCCCCAACTCAGGGTGTTGCCGCCGGAAGCCCGGCTGAACTGCCACCAGCCGAGGCCCAGGAACGCGGCCACCAGCACGACCGCGAGCACGTGACGCGCGATCCACGCCGGCGTCCACAGCCCTTTCATGCGTTCGAGCGTACCGGCGGGGTTTCGCCGGCTCCGCCGCGGCACGTCACCGGCCGGGCGGGCACTCCATGGTGTGGTGTGGGTCACAAACACTGCCGGAATCATGGTTGCCGGCCGACGGTTGAGAACAGATGTCGGTGTGTCCAGTGTCCCCGGGCCTCACCCATTGCCTTCGCGGAATACCGTTCGGCTGGAGCCGCGTTGAGCCACTCGCCGCGAGGCGACATGCACACCGACATCTGCGCCGCCTCCGGGAGACCGGGGGCGGCGCAACAGTTTCCGGCCTGCCCGCGCGGGCGCCCGTTACGGGCGGAAGGGAACCCGTTCGGGGTAGCTCTACCGTGCCGGCCGATCGGCGTGGCAATATCGGGCGGATGTCAGCCCCGCAACGGAGCTCCGGGCGGCTGGTCCCGCGCGGGCCCGCGCCGGCGACCGGCCACTCCGCGCCCCAGCAGAACCGTGGCACCCATGGCCGGCCGGTGAGCCCGCGGCCGGCGCCGCCGCATCCCGAGGAGACGGCTGCCGGGCTGCACCCGGTCGAGCTGGCCGGGATGCTGCACGAGCTGTCCGTGCGGCTGCTGGCCGCCGACGACGTACCGGGCGCGCTGGACCGGCTGGCCGAGTTCGCCCAGCGTTCGGTGCCCAGCTCGCTGCGCTGCTCGGTCGTGCTGATCGGCGACGGCGCGCCGCTGACCCACGCCGCTTCCGGCCCGGTGGGCCAGGCGTTCGACGATCTCCAGTACGCGACCGGCGAGGGCCCCGGGCTCGAGGCGGCCCGCACCCGCGCCCTGGTCACCGCGCAGGACCTGCCGGCCGACCCGCGCTGGCCGCAGCTCGCCGCCTGCGCGCTCGAGCAGGGCGTGCACGCGGTGGCGTCGATCCCGCTGGAGGTGCAGCGCTCGTCGGTCGGCGCGCTGAGCCTCTTCCTGGGCCGCCCGCGCGCCGTCGAGCCGGGCCTGCTGCTGACCGCGATGGCGATCGTCGGGCAGGCCGAGGTGCTGATCGGCGAGGTGCAGCGGCGCTCCGGGCTGCGCGCCGGTGCCGCCGTCGACCAGGCCGTCGGCGTCATCATCGCGCAGCGCGGCTGCGGCGTGCAGGAGGCCTATGACGTGCTCCGGGACACCGCGCAGCGGCTGGGCATGGACCGCCAGCTGGTCGCCGAGCGGCTGATCGCGGCGGCGGCCGCCCGCAACACGGAGAGCTGAAGGGGCCGGGCGCGACTGCGCCCGGCCCCACGTTTGAGCTTCAGTTAGAAACGGCCGGGGACTGGCGAGTCCTTATCGAGTTCCGCCTTGTCGAGCTCCGCCTTGTCGAGTGCGGGGCCCGCGCCGACCTCGCCGGGGACGCCGTTGCTGGCCTCGGCGGCCAGGATGTCGTCGGCCCGCTGCTGCTGCGCCGAGCGCTGGGACAGCGGGATCTCGGGCAGGAAGAGGACCACGATCAGGCCGACGATCATCACGGCGGCCGCCAGCATGAAGACCACCTGGATGCCGTCCGAGAAGCCGACCTTGAACGGGTGCGACACCACGGCGGAGAGCTTCTCGAGGAACGACGTGTTGTTCAGCGCGTCGCCGTTCTGCGCCGCCTGGAGCGTCTGCAGCTGACTCGGGTTGGCGGCCACCGACTGCTGGAACGCGGGCGTCGCCTGCGCCGACTGGTACGCCGCGGAGATCTTGCCGCCGACGACGTTGAACAGCACGGACAGGAAGATCGCGGTGCCGAGCGTGCCGCCCATCGACCGGAAGAACGTCACCGAGCTGGTGGCCACGCCGATCTCCCGCGGCGAGACCGCGTTCTGCACCGCGGTGATCATCGGCTGCATGTTGCCGCCCAGGCCGAGGCCCATCAGCACCATGATCAGCATGGTCTTCCAGAGCGGGGTGTCGGCGCCGATCAGGGCGAACAGGCCGAGCGCCAGCACCATCAGCACGCTGCCGATGATCGGGAAGATCCGGTACCGGCCCGTGCGGGCGATGAGCTGGCCGGCCGCGATCGAGCCGGCCATGATGCCGATCACGAACGGGATCATCTGCAGGCCGGCCTCCGTCGCGGACGAACCCTTGACGATCTGCAGGTACAGCGGGACGGTCAGCAGGCCGCCGAACATCGCCATGCCGATGATCGTGCTGGAGATCGAGCCGACGGCCACCGTGCGGTTCTTGAACAGCCGCAGCGGCAGCAGCGCCTCGTCCTTGTAGGCCCGTTCGGCGAGGATGAACCCGGCGATGCCGATCGCGCCGATGACGTAGCAGGCGAACGCCTTGCCCGAGTCCCAGTGCCAGGTCCGGCCCTGCTCGGCCACGATCAGCAGCGGCACCAGGCCGACGATCAGCATGAGCGCGCCGGGCCAGTCGATCCGGTGGTCGGTGCGGGTGTGCGGCAGGTGCAGCACGCGGGCCACCACGACCATCGCCGCGATGCCGACCGGCACGTTCAGGTAGAAGATCCAGCGCCAGCCGGTGATCCCGATGATCGACTCCTGGCCGGCGAAGAAGCCGCCGAGCAGCGGGCCGATGACGCTCGCCGTGCCGAACACGGCGAGGAAGAGGCCCTGATACTTGGCGCGTTCGCGCGGCGGCACGATGTCACCGATGATCGCCAGCGCCATCGACATCAGGCCGCCGGCGCCGATGCCCTGGATCGCCCGGAACGCGGCCAGCTCGTACATGTTCTGGGACAGGCCGCAGAGCATCGAGCCGATCACGAAGACGGCGATCGCGAACAGGAAGAAGCCACGACGCCCGTAGATGTCGGAGAGCTTGCCGTACAGCGGGGTGGAGATCGTCGACGTGATCAGGAACGCCGTGGTCGCCCAGGCCTGCAGGTTGAAGCCGTCCAGATCGTCGGCGATGGTCCGGGTCGCCGTCGCCATGATGGTCTGGTCCAGGGCGGCGAGGAACATGCCCATCATCAGGCCCGCGAGGATCGTCAGGATCTGGCGATGGGTGAATTCCACGGACGTCCGGCCCGGCGCCGGCCCGCCCGCTGGTCCGGCGGTCGCCGGTGCGGTGCTTGTCGAGTTACTCACGCGTTCTCCCGTGGTGTTGCGGCTGCGTCGCTGCGCAGGCGCGCCTCGACGGAGCTGTTGAATTCCTGGAACAGGTCGGCGAAGGTGGTGACCCGCTCCGCGGGCCAGTCGGCCAGCGCCTCGCTGAGCAGCGCATGCCGCGCCTCGTGCAGTTGCTGGCTGGCCGCCAGGCCCGCGTCGGTGATGGCCAGGCGTGAGGCGCGGCCGTCGACCTGGTCGGCCTCGCGGCGGGCGAGGCCGGCCTTGACGAGCTGGGCCACCTGCCGGCTGATCGTGGAGGGGTCGGCCTGCTTGACCTCGGCGAGGTCGGTGACGCGCAGCGGCCCCATGAACCGCAGCGGGAACAGCAGCATGAGGGCGGAGAACTCCGCACCGAACTCCCCCGCATGGAGATTGAGCATGCTCTTGGCGCGTGCGCCCAGCCGGACGAATCGAAGAAGTTCGTCGGCGAGCCGGGTCGTGCCGTCCTCAGCGTCGCGTTTCATGGGTTTCTGCCGTTGCTCCAGACCTCGGACAAAGTTGATTGCACGGTACAACTTGTTGGGTGACGAACATATTTCGCCGGGCTCATTCGCGGCTGGATGTGGCGTGGATCTCCCACACGGCGGTGACCAGCGTCTCGGTCTCCTCGAGCGCCGCGGAGACGGGCACGACGTACTCCGCCACGCGATCGAAGAGCCGCTCCGGGAAGTACCCACGACCCGGGTCGCCAACCAGGACCCGGGCCCCCGTCCGAGCCGCGGCGCGCAGGTAGGCGGCCATCTTTTCGGCGACGCTGCGGCTGTAGAAGACGTCGCCCGCCAGGATCACCTCGGCCTCGCCGATCTCCGCCGGCGTGGCCTCGCCGACCTCCGCCGACGCGGCGGCGATCACGACGCCGTTCGCCGCCGCGTTGCGCTGCGCCGCCGCGGCGGCCGCCGGGTCGACATCCAGGGCCCGGACCCGCTTGGCGCCGGCCTTGGCGGCCGCGATCGCGGCGATGCCGGAGCCGGTGGCGATGTCCAGGACCGTCCGGCCGGCCACCAGGTCGGGATGGTCGAGCAGGTGCCGGGCCAGGGCCTGGCCGCCGGCCCAGACGAACGCCCAGAACGGCGGCGGCTCGTCGCTGTGGAACTCGCCGCCGGTCAGGTCGAACAGGCCGACCGGGCCGTCCACCAGATGCAGCGAGAGCTCCGGCACGAGCGGCACGGGCAGCAGAGTGATGGTCGGTTTCGGCACCGCCCGATTCTTCTCGCCGGGCTCCTCCGCCGCGCCCCATTTTCCCGGGGCGGCGCTTTCTACGAGGCCAGGTCCGCAGCGCGACGGAGCAGGGCGACCGCACCGCCCGGGGCGTGTGGCGCGCGGGCTGCGGCCAGGACAGCCGACACCGCGTCGTCGACGGCCGTGCCCGCGCCGTCCTCCCGCAGCAGATCCAGGAACAGCGCCCGGGTCTCGGCGGAGGGCTCCACGCCGAGCCCGTCGGCCAGATGCCGCCGGCACCGGTCGTACGCCCGCAGTGCCGCCACCCGATCGCCCAGCGCCCGGTGCGCGGCCATCGTGATGGCCCACCCGCGCTCGGCCATTGGGTCCAATCCGACTGCCCGTTCGGCCAAACCTAGTGCCCCTACCGTGTCCCCGGCGGCCAGTGCGTGGCCGCCGGCATCCAGCAGGGTGCCGATCAGCCGGCCCTTGTAATGCTCACGGGCGGTGGCGGCCCAGTCGGACCGGCTTTCCTCCTCGAGCAGTGGCCGACCGGCCAGGTGCACGGCCGCGGTGAGGGGGCGCAACGCGCCACTGGCGGTCCGGCCCGAAGCGGCCGCCACCAACTCGTCGAAGCGTTGCACGTCGACCCGGACCCGGTCGCTGACCAGCGCGTACCCGCCGCCGCTGCGAGTGGTGAGCGCCGAGTTGCGGGCGCTGCCGGCCGGGTCGAGCCGGCGGCGCAGCACGGACACGTAGCTCTCCACGGTGGCCTTGTGGTTGGCCGGCGGACGCCCGTCCCAGAGCAATTCGGTCAGCTCCGACTTGGCCAGTGGGCCACGCAACGCGAGCAGAGCGAGAATGTGCCGGGGCTTGATCCCCCCGAAATCGCGTCCCGAAAGGCGTACACCCCGGGTCCGTACCTCGAGACGGCCGAAGAGCTGGATCTCGTACATGAGGCAGACTCTGCGTGTCACCCGCGTGGGCGACAAGCCCCAAAGCAAGGGGGAGGCTCGGCCGAAAGACCAGTTATCGCAACCGGTCGGCCTCATCCCGGCGGCGGCCGTACCGGGCGATGGACCCCGCCCTGTGCGCGCGTTCGGACTGTTCGAACGGGGAATCTTGGGGCGCCGCAAAACTAGACTTCGATATCTGTGGAACTCGGGAGGTGGCGCATGGGCGATGAAGTGATCACCGTGCTCGTCGTCGACGGCCACCAGACGTTCGCCGAGTTGCTCGGCGTGGCGCTGCGCGGCCAGCCTGACCTGCGATATGTCGGGCATGCCCGGAACGGTGAGCAGGCCTTGCGCTTGTGCGCCGAGTTGCGGCCCGACGTGATCCTGCTCGACCCCGAGCTGCCCGACGCCGACGGCATCGCGATCGCGGAGATGCTGCGCCATCGCCAGCCGGAGACCCGTGTGGTGATCCTCACAGCAAGCAATGAGGCGACGCTCGTGGGCCGCGCGACGGCGGCCGGGGCAGCGGGCTTTCTGAGCAAGAACGGCGCGCTCGGCGATGTCCTGCACGCGGTGCACACCGCGCACGGCGGCGGCATGACGGTCTCCACCGACATCCTGGCGCGGCTGCTGCGCAGCACATCGCCGGTCGTGGGCCCGCGTGGCGGCGGCCTGACCGCGCGTGAGCACGAGGTGCTGGAGCTGATGGGCTCGGGATTGGACCCGCGCGCGATCGCCCGGCGGCTCGGCATCAGCGTGCACACCTGCCGCGGCTATGTGAAGGCTGTGCTGGCCAAACTCGACGTTCACAGCCAGTTGGAGGCGGTCGCGGTGGCCACCAGGCGGGGCCTGATCCAGCCGGATCGCAATAACGGAGAGTAATTCACGCTCTCACTCATCCGTAACGCCGCGCGATCCGTACTTCTGGCCGGAGCGCCTCCTGGAGATAGTCGGCGCCGGCGCGAGTGGAGGAAATTCGCGTGGATCGTTCAGCCGCCGATGACGACGCGGGTTTCCGCAACACGTCTGATGCGTCCGTAGCCGTCGCCGATGCACCGTCGACTTCGGGCGCTCATTGGGCAAACCGCGACAATGAGAACATCTACCGCAGGACGGGCACGCCATTCCGGCGGCCGAATGCGCAGAATTCGTTCACCGGCGAGGACGACGAGTCCGAGCAGGATGATCAGGACCCCACCTCGTGGTGGGGGACCCCGGGCTCCGGGGACGACGACGCTCACCAGGAGAACGGTCCCGGGTCGGAGCGAGCGGCGCAGGAGCGGTCCTGGCCGCAGAGCCGTTCGCAGGGTCAGGAGCGGTCCTGGCCGCAAGCGGACGAGACGGACCAGGAATGGTCCGATGCCGCGCTGCCGGATCGGTCCCGCCCGGAGGAGCCGGAGTCGCAGCGGCAGTTCGCGCCGACGCCCGAGTTCGGGCCCGCGCCGCCGGCGAACGGCAGTCGCATCTCGTTCGGAGTCACGGATGGCCCGATCGGCGGCTACCGCCCGGGCTACGGCCCCAGCGCCGCGCCGACTTCACCGGCCGGCCGGACCGGCTACGCACCTGGCGACGCGCCGACTTCGCCGGCTGGCCGGAACGGCTACGCACCTGGTGCCGCGCCGACTTCGCCGGCTGGCCGGAACGGCTATGCACCAAGTGCCGCGCCGACGTCGCCGGCCGCCCGGCCGGTCTCGCCCGCGTCGCGTTCGAAGCCGCTCGTCCCGCCCGTGACCGGGCACACCGGCGAGATCTTCAACGGCCCGGCCCGGGAGATCCGCGCACACCGCGCCGTAAAGCAGAACACCGGCGGCCACGCGGCGCTCAAGGCGCCGACCCCGCCGCGGGGTACGCCCACCGCGGCGCCCGCTGCCGCGCCGAAGAAGTCCCGCGTCGTCACCGTCGCCGCGCTGGCGCTGGGCGCGGTCGTGCTGCTCGCCGGGGCCGTCGGCGGGGTCGTCTACTTCTCGGGTGACAGCCAGGGGCTCGGTTCCGTGCTGTCGCTCAACGCCGGCAAGACCGAGGGCCGGACCGCCACGGCGCCGCTGGACGGGCGTACGACGGCGAGCTTCGAGATGGTCGCGGCGTCGAACCAGGTGACCGTGAAGACCCAGGATCTCGGCGAGAACCTCTACAAGATCACGACGGCCGACGACTCCGGCATGGTGCCGAGCCCCGCCGTTTCGGCCGACCGGGTGCAGCTGCACCTGACCCCGAAGGGCGAGGGGACCAGCGGCGACGTCACGATCATCCTGTCCACGAAGGTGCGCTGGGCGCTGCGCTTCAGCGGCGGCTCCGACGAACAGGTCATCGACATGACCGGCGGCAAGGTGAGCGGGGTGAGCCTGGTCGGCGGCGCCCGCCGGGTCGAGCTGACCCTGCCCAAGCCGAGCGGGACCGTGCCCGTGCAGGTCACCGGCGCGCTCGAGGAGCTGTCGGTGAGCTCGCCGGCCGACGCGCCGGTCCGGGTGAAGGTCGAGGCCGGCGCCAAGACGGTCGCCGCCGGCACCCGTACGCTGCGCGATGTCGTGCCCGGCTCGACGCTGACGCCGAAGGACTGGCAGGTCAAGGACCGCTACGACGTGGCCGCGAAGTCCTGGGTGACGCTGCTGTCGGTGGACGCCACGAGCTGATCCACCGACAGCGCGCCGGTCAAGTCAGGACAGCACGCGCAGGCGCACCGTCTGGGCCATGCCCCGCAGCTTGTCCAGGACCGCCTCGGGGTAGCCGCCGCTGATGTCGGTGATCAGGTAGCCGTACTCGCCTCGGGTGCTCAGCAGTTGACCCTCGATGTTGACGTGGTGCTCGGCCAGGATGCTGTTCACCTGCGCCAGCACGCCCGGGGTGTTGATGTGCACGTGCACGACCCGGCTCATGCCGAGCTGCTCGGGCAGGGCGACGCTGGGCAGGTTGACGCTCAGCGTGGTGTTGCCCTCCTGCAGGAAATGCACCAGCTTGTTCGCCACGAAGTCGCCGATGTCGGACTGCGCCTCCTCGGTGGACCCGCCGACGTGCGGGGTGAGGATCACGTTGGGCAGGCCACGCAGCTCGGAGACGAACTCGTCGCCGCGACCCTTCGGCTCGGTGGGGAACACGTCGACGGCCGCGCCGGCCAGGTGCTTGCTCTCCAGGGCCGCGCGCAGCGACGGGTGGTCGACCACGATGCCGCGGGACAGGTTGAGGAAGATGCTGCCCGGGCGCATCCGGGCGAACTGCTCGGCGCCGAAGAAGCCGTGGTTGCCGGGGCGCCCGTCGACGTGCAGGGTCACCACGTCGGACGACTCGAGCAGCTCGTCGAGCGAGCCGCAGCGTTGGGCGTTGCCGAGGGCCAACCGGTCGGCGGTGTCGTAGAAGGACACGTGCATGCCCAGGTTTTCCGCAAGCACCGACAGCTGGGTGCCGATGTTGCCGTACCCGACGATGCCGAGCCGGCGGCCGCGCACCTCGTGGCTGCCGTCGGCGGCCTTGTCCCAGACGCCCTCGTGCATCTTGGCGTTCTTCTCGGTCAGCCGGCGGGTCATCGCGATGATCTCGGCGACGGCCAGCTCGACGACCGAGCGGGTGTTGGAGAACGGCGCGTTGAACACGGCGACGCCGGCCAGCGACGCGGCGGCCAGGTCGATCTGGTCGGTGCCGATGCAGAACGCGCCGACGGCGACCAGGCTGTCGGCGGCCTCCAGCACCTTAGCGGTGACCTTGGTCTTGGACCGGATGCCGAGTAGGTGCACGCCCGCGATCCGCTCGACCAGCTCCACCTCGTCGAGCGCGTTGCGGACGGACTCGACCTGGTAGCCCTCGGCCTCGAGCCGGGACACGGCGTCGGGGTGAATGCTCTCGAGCAGCAGGACGCGCACCTTGGCTTGGTCGATCATCACAATCCGTTCCTGTGTGGGTTTGGCCTCGTGGATGGCCTGCCGGGCCGCCACGTCGAAGCCCAGTTCACGACGGCCCAGCCTAATGCCCGGCGGCGCCCGCTCCACGGCGGTGTGCCGCAGCTCCCATCGCCGTGGCGTGTCGCATGTGTTGCCGGCCCGGGTCCAGATTCGCCCGCAGCCAGGGCAGCAGGGCGTCGCCCTGGGCGCGCTGGAAAGCCCGTACCGTGGGCAGACCGGGCGGGTCGGGCCGGCGGGCCACGTCGAGGAAGAAACCGGCGATGCCGGCCAGCACGTCGACGCAGATCGCCGGATCGACGCCGGCGAAGGCACGCTCGGGCGAGCCGCCGTGCACGATCACGTTGAGGCCCAGCAGCACCCGGTCCAGCCAGGCCGGGCCGGTGCAGGCCCACGGCCAGTCGACGATGACCAACGAGCCGTCCGGGCGTACGAGAAGATTGTCTGCCCTGATGTCGCAGTGGGTGAGGGTGTCGCCGGTGCCGATCGCGGCCAGGCCGCGATCGGCGGCCGCGCGCAGCTGGGTCAGCTGCGCGGTGGCCCAGGGGTCGAGGTCGTCCGGCGGATCGGCGGCCAGGTTGTGCCAGCCGGCGAAGTCGGAGCGCAGGCTGTCGGCCGCGGTCGGGACGTCGGCGAGCGGCGACGGCGTGAGTGCGTGGGCAAGCTCGCGGAGCGCGGTCACGGCCGCGGCCAATTCCTGATCCACCCAGGGCGTACGCGGCTGCCGGCCGTCGATGTCCTCGAAGACCAGCGCGATCCAGCCGGTTGCGGCTTCGTCGTAGGTGCTCTCGTCGTAGGTGCCTAGCAGGCGTGGAACCGGTGCGTTCGCGGGCAGGGCGGCGGTGATCGCGGCCTCGCGGCGGGCCAGCCGCACCGAGTGCTCGTTCTGGGCCGGGCTGACCGCCTTGACGAATGCCCGCCGGCCGGAGCTGGTGCGCACGCGATCGGCGGTGCCGGGGGAGAAGCCGCCGGTCTGCGAGTCGGCGCTGGTCACGTGGCCGCCGATGATCTCCTCGACGGCGGCCCGGACCCGCGGCGGCAGGTCGTGCCAGCCGATGCGGCTGCCCGATGCGGCGATCATGGGGAGATCGTGACAGCCCGGTCCCGGTTGCGAAACGGACTTTCCCGGGTCTCGGGCTCGGCATCGTCGAGGGTCGGGCGGGTGCGCCTGGAGTCGAGCGGCAGCAGCGCGGCGACCGTGATCGCTAGCAACAGGCGCGCGTTGCTGCACACCGGTGGGCCGAGCGCGGTCACCGGCAGCACCATCACCGTGAGCGCCACGACCGGCCATATCCGGCGCAGCCAGCCGGGCCCGCCCACCGGCAGCAGCACGGCCAGCACCAGCCACGCCTGGTGATGCGTCCACGACACCGGCGAAAAGACGACACCGGCCGCGCCGACCACCACTGCCGCGGCCAACCAATCGCCGTCGTGGGCCAGCCGGGTGCTTCGCCGCAGGGCCAGGATCACCACGACCCCACCGAGCATGAGTACGCAGGAAGAGCGCACCGGGGCGGCGACGTCGAACCGCATCAGGGCGCCGTTGAGCGACTGGTTGCCGACCGCTGTGACGTGCCCGAGGCGGCTGACGTTCATGACCTCTGTGGTCCAGAACCGCCACGAGTCGCCCGGCAGGACAGCGGCCGCGACCGCCCCGCAGCCCGCGAAGGTCGCGGCAGCCGTGACCGCGGCTCGCCTGCGTCCGCCGAGCCAAAGCATCGGAATGAAGATCAACGGGGTCAGCTTGATCGCGGCGGCGAGCCCGATGAGCACGCCCTGCCGGCGGCCACCGTGCAACACGTCGGCGACGACGAGGACGGCGAGAAAGATGCTGACCTGGCCGAACTTGAGGTCGGAGGCGACCGGCGCGGAAAGCATGAGGGCGAGGGCGAGCAGCGGAACGTTTCGGCAGGCGGTGAGCGCGGCCAGCCCCAGAACCGCGGCGACGGTGGCGAGCGTCCAGGCCAGCTGCAGCGGGAAGGTGGGGACCGAGGCGAGCGGAAGGAAGACCAGCCCCGCGAACGGCGGATAGGTGAACGGGGCGTCCCCGACGATGAAGTCGTAGAGGCTGGCGCCGTCACGCAGCCAGTGGACGGCTCCGATGTAGACCCCGAGATCGGTGAGCCGCGACCCGCCGGACCGGGCAAGAACGGCATAGCAGGTGACGACGGCGACCAGCAGCGCTGGCAGCCAGTCCCGGTCCGCGGCGCCGGCCGCCCGGCCCAGGTGGGCGGTGTCTAGGCCGCCTGGGTTTCGGGTGGCGGGGTTTCGCCTCGCCGAGCGTTCGGTGGCTGGGTTTTGGTTTGTCTGGTTCTGGCTGACCTGGCCTTGGCTCGTCAGCGTGTAGCTGCGGGAGCCGGTGGCGCGTGGGTGGGCCTCGATCAGGCCGGCGCGTTCCAGCCGGATCAGGGCTGGGTAGAGGGCGCCGCTCGGCAGGCCGGTGGCGCGGATCAGGTCGAGGCCGGAGCGACCCTTGCCGGTGTCGACCGAAAGAGCTGCCAGCGCTCTCCCCGCGGCGATTCCCGTCCCCATGCTCGATATCCTACATAGGGTCGGGGCTGGGTCCAATCAGGTTTTCGAAGGCCCCACCGTTTCGGTCGACGTGATCAGTCGGCTCCGGTCTCTGAGCGGGTTCTTGGACGCAGTCAACGGGCTTAGTCGCGGCGGGTGCGGAGCACGTCGCCGAGGTGCGCGGCGAGTAGGCCGACTATGAGGGCGACTGCCACCCGGCCCGGGGTGTGCGCCACGAAGCCGAAGCCGAAGACGTTCGAGTTGTCGACTAGGCGGTGCAGGGTGGCCGCGCTCGGACCGGCGTCGGCGCGGCGGAGGAGTTCGCAGCCGGCCAAGCCGCCAAGAGCGGCGCCGACCCCAAACGGAATCCGCAGATCGATCCTGACGATCCGCCGCAACACCGCACCGACCTGCCGGCCAGCGGCCCACGGAGCGGATCCGGCGACGCGATGGCGCACCGACCGGCCAAGGCCGGCGGCCTGGCTTCGGCCGGCGACTCGCCTTGGACCAGTGGGTGGGCTTGGGTCGGTGGGCTGGCTTCGGCCGGTTACCTGGCTTGGGTTGGTGGGTTGGCCGGGGCGGGTGGGCTGGTTTCGGTGGGTGACTCGGCTTGGGGTGGCGGGCTGGCTTGGGCTGGCGGTGCGCAGGGCGAGCGCGAGCACGAAGGCCGAGCAGAGCAGCATCGGCCCGGCCATGGTTGCGGCGTTGCCGATCAAGATGTCGGAGGCGTGGAACGCCGCCCCCGATGCCCGCAGGCTGCCGAACGCCGCCGATCCGTCCGCGAAGTAGGTGCCGAAGGTTGCCGTGCCGCCGGGCAGCATGGCAAGCGGGAACCAACCCGGCGCCGACGCCGGCCCGACACCGAGCTTGGCGGCGGCGTGCATTGATCCGGCGATGGTCGCCAGTTCCAGGGTGATCAGGCCGCCGGCCGCTCCGAGCGCCAGCGCCCGCCGGGGCTGCGACGTCGCCAGGCGTGATACGGCGTGTGTCGTCGCCGCTGACAACACTGTCCAGACCACGACGGCGGGCGCGATGTCGGCCCAGCCCATGAACGGCATGACCGCGACCTGATTGCCGGCCAGCAGGAAGGCGAACAGTCCGGCACCGAGTGCCAGGCACCGCCGACCGGCGTGCGCCTGGGAGCGAGCCCCGATCGCGGCCATCAG
>Ga0307513_10001698_pt1 | contig 31485 bp, 15 predicted proteins | sample 15_EM_MG_FD_202174 | JGI IMG/M metagenome (GOLD analysis project Ga0307513, IMG submission 202174) | Populus trichocarpa ectomycorrhiza microbial communities from riparian zone in the Pacific Northwest, United States - 15_EM | ecosystem: Host-associated > Plants > Roots > Unclassified | place... | reverse complement strand
ATTGATTGCTTGATAGGTCAATGGCTGTAAGATTCTCTCCATTGGAACCTCAGTCCCTTTCATCGTCAAAACCACAGAATCCTGATAATATAGTCCCCCCCCCCCCAAATACTCGGGTGTAGCTTTAACTTCATCCACTTTCTTCATAGCTTGAAAATTTGCAGAAGGCCATTGAACTCGTTATGTGAGAGATCAATGATTCTCAGACTTGAGAAAGGAGATATCACAATGGGATTATCTATGGAACCATGGAGTCCGTTAGAGCGCGGCACCAGAACCTGCAGCTTAGGAAGAGTTTGCAGCCAATTGGGCATGTATGTAATTGTTTCCTAGATCGAGGACTTCCAACATTTTGCAATTAACTAAGGATCGTGGTAATGATCCTTCTAACTCATTGGCATTCAAGTCAAGACTTCTTATTTTATTTCCCTCTGTAAATGTTTCAGGAATGGTGCCATGGAAGTTGTTCATCCCCAAATTCAACACGGATAGTTCAGTACTAAAAGCTCCCCAAGCACTGTGGAATGTTGCCACTCAAACTATTATTAGATAAGTTAATGATCTGGAAGGTGGTGATACTGCAAATCCAATGTGGGATTTCTCCAGTCAGTTTATTGTTTGCTATTAAAAGAATACATAGATTGCGAAGGAGTTGGAAATGGTTGTTGAAGCAAATTGGAAGTTTAAAAGAAAGGTTCATCAAAGAACCAAGATCAACTGAAGGCATTTATATGGGTCCGTTTGTTTACGCAGCTGCGGCTGTGTTTTAATTAAAACGCAGCTTGCAGCTGTTTGGTTAAAGAAAAAACGTAATACACTGTTCATGGGTCCCACTGGTTTTCTGCGTTTGAAACACAGTTAAAGAGAAGCAGAAATTTGTTGCTTTTCTTCGACTGTTGATGTTAATTGCACTGTTCAATGAACAGTGCAATTAACATGAACAGTGTACAACACTGTTCACTTGCAGCACTGCGTTGAATATTTATTTATTTATTTTTTTTTAATTTTTTTTTAGTGTAGTAATTTTTTTAACATTTTTTTTTAAAATTAGTTTAGAGTGAATTTTATACCTGATAATATTTTATTTAATTTTATTACATGCTAGAAAAATTATGGAAACTGTAGTTCTTGTCGGATGTATTTCGTACGTAATGAAATTGTAGATGGTTTCATGAAATAATAAAAAATATTTTATATAAAGTATGATTTATTTCATGATGTAATAGCAATAGTTAAATCCACAATATTTAAATTTAAAATCATCAATATTAATATATATATTTTTTTAAATTATTTTATAACCTCAATTTCAAAAGCATTCTTAACCAAACACATTAAACTATTTTTTTTCAACCTCAATTTCAACCACAGTTTTAACCAAACACCTATTTTTTCAAACCAACTTTAACTAAAAGTACTTTTTATAAAATAACTTTTTTCAAATCACAACCACAACAACCGCAATATCAAACACACAAATAAAGGAAAATCTCTCTTACTAGAGCAAGGTTTTGGACAATCACTTTCATAGCTGGGCCTTCTAGTGTCAATGGTCCATTAAAAGATAGATCGAGAGAGATCAATTTGTACAAGTGAGATTTTATATGGGACTTGACCTAAGAACCATGTGTTTGAGAGGTTAAGATAATTGAAAGCAAACTAATGTCAAGAGCTATAACATGACCTGTGACTCCATGACATGTGACTCCATCCCACGAACAGCAATCTGTTCCAGCCTTCCAAGCAACCATCCTTAAGTTTGAGTAAAGCAGAGCTTTCATCTTCGGAGCATGATTGCGAGAAAGTAAGTTGATAATGAAATTCAACACGAGGAGGCAGAAGATGACATGACCAGCCCCGTCCAGACCAGCTCATTTTCTCATCCCAGTCTGAGATTAAAAGTGAGGTGTTTGTTTGAGCAGGAGGTATAAGACGCTGAAAGTTATAAGCGATTTCCTGCTCTAATATTACCAATATATCAGTTGCTGGTCATGATCTCCTGAACATATCCTCAACAATTATTTTTTATCATGAAAATCCATTGAAGCACTCAAAACATCAGAACTACGCCAATGGTTGCTTGTGTCGTTAGAATAAAATAATAAAACAAGACCCTTTGGATTCAAATACAATGATCATCAATGCTCAAAACATCGGTGCTTTAGGAAGGAGAATGTGGGAGTTTTCAATGCCTTTTTCATCCTTCCAGGACAGCTTTCATGTGGCCTCTCAAACAGTCAAACAAAAGGGTTAGTTTACACCCTCGGATATAAGATAATGGGTATATAACTCCAGGTTTTTTTTTTTTTTTCTTTTCACGTGGGGTGTTAGGGTCAGCTTGTGTGCACCTCGACTAATCTCCACAGGTCCTGAAGTTAATGACCAGATAAGCCTCCAGTGACCATCAATATTAGCAACCACAGGGCTCGACTATAAGACAAACTTTTTACCACTGAATCATCTACTAGATGGTTAACTCTCGTTTTTAGTTACCTCTAGCTGCGTTGGCACTAGATCCATCGCTTTTATTATCAAAAAGTATATAGAATAGTTGTTTGGTCTCCAAGTTGTTTTATGTTTAACTGTTAGGTTGATTATAAAAAAATAATAATCTATTCTGGTCATTAATCTTCTTTGTAGAAGAAACAATGAGGGATTTGAACTTATGCGGAAACGATCACAACCACAATGCAAATTGAACTTAGTTTTAGAATGAGATGTTAGAAAATCGATGGTATATGATATCTACGTACAATGCCCAATGCTTGATTAACTTGCCTGACTTACCAGGGTGTTTGATATTTTGACAGAATCAGATTTCGATCACCTTATCTTTGAGTTAACCAATTCCCATATGACACACAAAAACATGTTTTATATCAACAAAGTTTCTTTTTTTTTTTTTATAATTTTTTTATTGTGAGAGTAAGGAGGCTATTATTTCGAGGGAAAATCTACCACTTATGCATGAATATACTTGCTATTTAACCTGGGCTAGATATATTCTTCTTTAACAAAACAATTTATATATGTAAGCTTATTTTTGACATGTTTTTATAAATAAAAAAAATTTAAATGTAAATCAAAAAGCTTATGTATATATATAAATAAATAAATTAAGAATTATACGTGTTAATAAACAAAAAAAAGTTATTAACGACAACTAAAAATAAAATTAAAAAATCAAGAAACAAATATAGATTAAGATATTTAATCTCGCAAGATGAAATATTTTTCCGGTTGTATTTATTGAATTTGTTTATTAAAATTATTTTTTATTCAATTAAACAATAATAGAAATAAAAACACACAATAAATTGATGGAGTAAAACAAAAGGAAAAAATATATTAGAAAACAAATATTATGCAAGGCTGCACATATTATAATAATTATATAAAAATAAACATTTTTTATTTTAAAAAATAAATTTCATCTATGCAAAAGATAAAATTTTTTATAAATAAATCAGAATAATATTTTTAAAACATTAAATACACATAACACCATTAACAAAAATCTTTATCCAAAAAGAGTTAAATATGAAAAAAAAAAATCACAAAGAAGGATATTAATTGAAACATATATTTAAAAGTTATTTAAAAAAAGAGACATATTAAGATATCAATTAAAAAAACAATATTAGAAAAAATATAATAGCCCGAGTTTCATGTCTTAATAGCCCATGATCGTGGGCCTATGACCCAATGCTCCTAAGCTATTATAATGAAAAACCCAGGCGTGTAGGTGGACATTTAAGCCTAAGCTTGAGGGTTTGGGCTTGATTTTATTTATTTTTTAATTTTTTAAAGGTGCGAACGACCTTTAAGGCCGACGATGTGTCTTTTATTTAGATTTCAGACACCATTATGGTGGCTAGAAAATTAAGACAATGACTCTTTTGCCTAAAAAAACCCAATTGTTTAGTCATTCCAACCCAAAAATACATCATCAACACATCAAAAAAGAAAATATCCGAGATTGAAAAGTCAACCAGGACAACTTGGCTGGTTTATGCGTTGAACATGCTAGAGTGTGGGGAGAGATTGTCATGCTTTTAAGGCATGTACAACCTCTTTCGATGGCTTACCACCACCATCCGTGGATGCATTTGAATTGGCACAACGAGACCTTTCTGGTGGTGGGTCGCGTGTGCGCAACAGTGCAACGATGAGGCTCTAATGGCTTTTTGTTTCTTTTTCTCCCTCATTTCAGTCTCTTTTCCTCGAAAATTGTGTTGGCCTGGAAAAGTTAAAAAGTGTCATATTATTTTATTATAGTATCAAATTTGGTCCTAATTCTTTTGATTTCTATTTGTTTTGTTTTTTATCCTTTTTTTAAATTGATTTTGTTTTTCAATTTTGTCCCTTAACATTTTGTTTCATTTAGTTTTAATATCAAATTTGGTCCTTATTCTTTTGATGCTATTAGTTTTGTTTTGAATCCTTTTTAATTTTTTTTTTAAATTTCATTCTTGACCATTTTGTCGATTAGGATTTTGACTTCTTCAATTTTTTGAGTTTTCCATCCATTGGGTAATCCAGGCCTCATGACCCAAGTTATTGGTTTGGAAGATTAGCCTAACTAGACTTTTTTTTTAGGTCTTTTATAAAATTGATTTTTTTTTAAATTTCATCATTCAATATCAAAATTTCATGTCTTAAATCATGAGTTTGACATGTTGATCCGAGTTAACTCGAGTTGACTCAAGTTTTTTTATGTTGTTTTTTTTCTCAATTTCACCTTTCAACATTTGGTGGGTTTAAGAATTAAGCTTCATTATTTTATTCAATTTGTTTCTACAACCTTATCATGTTCTCATACTCAGGTTGCGAATTTGGCTAATTGACTTAGAAGGATCCTAGTCGGTTTTTTTGTTCTTTAATAAAATATTGTTTTTTCAATTTCATCTCACTGGTTTATAAAAACATCTATTAGTTCATCCACATAGATTATTTATGGCAAATCTTCATCTAGCTATAGCAGATGCCCACTGACTGCACAAAACCTCTAGTTTCTACAAGCATGACTGCATTATTCTCTTCTGGTTAGAGAGAACTTGTCCTTGAGTTCTATTCTTTCTTCAAATAAGATGTCAAATGTTGCATGTTAAAGACATCAAAAGTCTTTAGATGGCTAGAAAGGTGAAGTCTATAAGCATTATCATTAATTTTTTACAACACCTAGAAAGGGCCTATCTCTTTTTTCATCAACTTGTTATAATCTCCTATTAGAAACTTGTCACGAGTGAGTACTACCCACACACGATTACTTACCTCAAACACCACTCTTCTTTGATGGATATCAGTTAGGGCCATATATTTTGTATTGTTTTACTTACCTCATAAGTAATCTACATACCATCAGCTTGGACACTCAATCATCTAATACGAGGAACATGTGTTAACTTTATCACGCTAAAAGGATTCTGTTTGTAGCGTATCTCAAATGAACTCGATTGGGAGATCAAATTTTAAGACATGTTATAAGCAAACTCTACTCAAAGAAGGTGATATCCTACTATTTTGTTTATTCTTCCACCAAACTTCACATCAAGCATCCAAGGTTACAGTTAACCACCTATATATGTCCATTTGTTTAAGGATTATAAGCACTGTTAAAATTCAACTAGGTTCCTAGCTTTCCCCATATACTCTTCTAGAAGTTACTCATAAACTTCACATCTGTCTAAAATGATAGACCTAGGAAAACCATGGAAGAAAATCACCTCGTTAAAGTAAATGTGGGCTATCTAGGATGCAACCATGTCTTTCAACTTGTTATGAAATGGATTATTTTTTAGAACTTGTCCAAAAAAAGAAGAAAGAGAATCCATTGCTTGTTGGGTATGAGGTAAGCCCAACACAAAATCCATACTAACATCTAACCATAAAGCATCATGAACTAGCAATTGGGTATATAGCCCCACTTAAGACCTTTAATAAATAGTACATCTTTTTACAAAACTGGATACCTAACTTGACAACTTAGGCCAACAATAATTTAATGACGCCAAGGCTATTGTTTTATCACGCTCATAATATTTCTCACAGTGCAACTCATAAATGACAATTCACAAGCATTAAGTTATCTCAGTTACCTTCATCCACCAATTCTATATAAACTTACCCGAAAAAAGAGTCACCTAACTATAAATCTCAAAAGTATCAAACCCCATCACCTAGGCATGTATAGTACCGAGCAGGGTAACTCATCTATTGAGGGTGTTAGCTACTTTGTTAAGATTGCTATATTAGTGCATCAATAAAAAGGTAAACTCTGAAAGAAAAGACACCCACTTTGTATGCCAATGACTTAACCTATACTACCTATTTATATACTTTAAAGCTTCATGATTTATGATTAGAATAAACTCCTTTTATAAAAGGTAATTTTGCAATGCTTTAGAGCTTGAACAATAACATAAAACTCTAGATCATATGTAGAGTAGTTTTTATTTGAACCAGATAATATCTCACTAAAAAAGGCATTTGGTTGTCCATTTTGGATAAGAACACCTTTAAGGCCTATCCAAGATGCATCAGAGTTGAATTCAAATAGTTTGTCAAAGTCAAGAAGTGCAAATACAAGAGCTTTAATCATCTTCTGCTTCACTAGCTAAAACTTATCTTCGACATAATCTATCCACTGGGAATTTTTCCCTTTAAGCACTCTCTGATGAATTCAATCAAGGAGCTAAAATCTTGAATGAATTTTATAGAACGTTTTTTAGCGTTGGCCATTCTACAATCATCGTGACTTTGAAAGATCAACCTGAAATCCATCCATAATATAACAAAATCTAGAAAAAGTAACATTACTAGTGAACAATTTACACTTCTTGTGGTTGATAAATAACTACTTATTCTGTAAAGTGTTAGAGATAACTAGTAGATGCTCTAAATAAGACTTTGGAGTGAGACTGTAAATTAGGATGTCTTTAAAATAAACCATAATGAATATGTCTATGAATGATCTCAACACCTGATGCATGAACCTTATAAAAGTGTTGTGAGCATTGGACTTACCAAACTACATAACCATCAATTTATACAACCCATCATGTGTTTTAAAGGTTGTCTTCCACTCATCCATCAATTTTATTCTAATATGATCATAACCACTCTTGAGATCAATATTGAAAAATACCTTAGAACCTACTAATTGATCCAGCATGTCATCTAGTCATGGAATTGAATATATGTACTTCATCGTTATTTGGTTAATGAATCGATCGTCTACACAAATCTACTAGAAACTAACATTTTCTAAGACTAAAAAGGCTAAAACTACATACTAATGTTTTCTCAAATATACCTATTTTCCAGTAAGTCCACCACCTACCTTTGCAACTCTTTAGCTTTTACAGGGATAAGCCTATGTGTTGGTTTGTTTGGTAAACTATAATTAGAACCAAATTAATCCAGTGTTGTATCTCTCTTATATAAGGCAATCCTTAGGGCAACTCTTCTGACATCAAATATGTACTTTCTATTAGCATATCTTTTATTTTTTTAGTACTTTCATCAACATCATCCTCTTCTTGAATTTTACTACTACTAAGTATTAGGGTATAAACTACTCGTTCACTTTTTATTTTCTTTATAAACTACGATAAAGACAATAAATTCTTCATCTTTTTAGTTTTTAGCTCCACTTTCTTCCTTATAGATGCCAATACTATACATTTCATCTTAATACTGAGGGTATACATATTCCTCCTCTTATCATGAATAAAATTTCTATTAAACTCCATGACCTCCCCAACAGAACATGACATGCATCCATCAATACCACATCACATTACACACTATCAATAATTACCTTAATGTCTTTATTCATCCATGTTAGTTTGTAGGGCTTAGGATGACTTTCAGTTGCTAGCTGGAGTTTTTTTGCTACCCTCGTTGACTCTACATTCTAAAATCTATCATTGTCCATTATCAAGCTAAATACCTTATATTTTCTGGTCCATGTAGAATATAAAATAATAATGCACTATCAATCTTTTTTTTAATCACATTGGGCATCAACAAATTTTTTATAATGACAAAGGTAGTACCATTATCTCCATGCAAAATCTCTTCACTACTATTTGAGTCATTATAGATAATATCAGCCACATCCATAAATTCCTCTATCAACATATTCTTACCAGGATAACTCTAAGATTTGTTACACTTGTTAGCTTGATGCTCTATTCTTTATATCTATAAAAAAAAAATTTTGAAATAAAAACCAAAACCCTGACTTATTATCTGTGGAGTCTATTGAGTTGGCTTGGGTAGGATGGTCATTATCCTCTGGTTATTGTTGTGTTCTCTTATATTATTCCTTTTTCCCCAGAAATTTATGTTAATAGCCCTATTAACTTGCTACTTATCCATTGTCAAGGTCCTTTGATACGCCTCCAAAACTATTCACAAATATTATCGACACAACACGTCCTATATAGATTATCATTACCCACTTAGTTACCCCACCACCAGTTACTCTTTGGTTTCTGCCAAATTATTCCTAGCCACTAATTGGTAAAATTCATCAGTATATTTGTTAACTGATTTACCTTCTTGTTTTAGCGCATAGAGCCTTTGGTATAGGGTTTGTGTGTAGCCAAATAGCCAGACCCAGCAACAGTTGGGCTTGACAATATGCCAAGCCTAGGGTGCACTAAGTCCTAATTTTAAAATGAAATCACATTCATAATTATATTAGAAATAAAATATCCTAAGACATTAATGAGGTTTTTAGGAATTTAGATTTCATTCACTCAACATACATAAAAATGCATGGTATCGATGAACCAAAATTTTATCAGTATATCTTTATATGTCTTAAACAAAAAAAATATTAAATCAAGAAAAACATACAGATATAATTTTTCTGAATACAAACATGCCTTAGTGGAGGGGCGCTATGTTCGGAGCTAGCCAAACTCAACCACGACAATGTGCCAAGCCCCGGGTGTGCTGGGTCCTAATTTTAAAATGAAATCACATCCATAGTTATATTGGAAATCAAATATCCCAAGACATAAAGAGGTTTTAAGGAATTTAGATTTCATTAACTCAACAAACATAAAAATGCTTGGTATCTAATGAACCAAAATTTTATCACTATATCTTTATATGTCTTTACCAAAAAAATACTAAATTAAGAAAAACATACTAGTATAATTTTTCTGAATACAAACACGCCCTAGTAGAGGGGCATTGTGTCCAAAGCTAGCCAGACCTAGCCACGGTTAGGCTTGGCATATATTGCCAAGCCTTGGGTGCACTGGGTCGTAATTTTAAAATGAAATCACATTCATAGTTATATTGGAAATAAAATATCCCAAGATATGAAGAGGTTTTTAGTTATCCCGAGTGCAATATGCCAAGCATGAAACAAATAGTTGATCAATTTGATCAAAAGGATTTAGATAGTAGCCAACTTCATTATTATTCCTATCAACCGAATGACCATATCATTTGGTAATCCTAATCCGTATATCATTTTGTACAATTCATGAGATGTTAGTTCAATTTTTAGTTTTTTTTTTCAATTCATACAATACCCAAAGCTTTTTCATACTTACTAATCTCATTCTATCATAAAAACATCTATTTAATCCTTTATTTATTAAAACATAATTTACATATCATTCTCATATATAAAACACACTAATTTTCCTTAATAATTCAAAACTGGCTCAAACCAAGATTGAGTATTACTTCATATTTATAACTACAGAAAACCAGGTGTCTAGTCTTCTGTTGAATCACAACAGGATACTGAAAAATGTTGAATTTGAGCCTCATGAATACAAGATCCCTGAAGTTTTTACGATTGCCTGCACCAGCCTCTCGTTGATTCTTGCTCTTCACTTAACCAAAGCTCGCTTTCTGATCATTCTAACAAGAAAGCTCACACGCGTGCTGCTTGAAAAGAGGCTGCTTGAAAAGAGACTGCTTGCTTCGCCTGCTTAAAAGCACATAATCTTGAATAAACATAAGCTAAAAAAGTATAAGGTTGCATAAATAGTGTTGAAAAGGAAATTAAACAGATACGAACATTAGAAGTGGTATGAAATAAAATTTTCCTTTCAGTATTGATGGAGCTTGCAAGAATTAGTGAAGTCGGATGAAAAACCAATTAAATTTCTATAATTAGTGTGTTTTTTATTAAAAATTTTTTAGTTAAAGAGAATATTTAATTGATAAGTAAATGAATAGAATAATAATATTTCAGCTGGGTTTATATGGCACCCAACCAGACATGAAAAAGAAAATAAGCTATATGCAAAAAAAATTTAAAATAACATAATCCTTAAAATAAATAAAAATAGTAAAATTAATACAAAAAAAATAAAAAAATACCTCTTCTAATAGACAATTAAAAACAGACAAGTGATAAAATTTATACAAAAACCTCAACTCGGGTTAATATGTTAAATCCACATTCCAGGTTAAGAGATTGAGATAATCTTATAAAAAACAAATCAAAACAAATTATAAAATTTAATTCCCAATCAACCTAAGTTTGAAGAATAAAATTAAATAAAAATCAATTAAAAATAAAAATAACCTGAATCAATTTGGATTAACCCGTCAAATTCATGACATGAGTCATGATACTAGAATAACCTCATAGAAAATAAATAAAAAAATAACCAAAGTCAATCTACCAAACATGTGACCTAAATCATGAGATTGAGATAGTCTTATAGAAAAAAAATTGAAACAAATTATAAAACACAATTCCTAATCAACTTAGTATTGAAAAATAAAATTGAAAAAAAAATAATTAAAAAAATAAAAAATTGATCAGAATCAACTCGAGTTAACCTCCTAAATTCAAAATTTAAATTATACAATTAAATTAATTTTATAAAAAATAAATCAAAAGAAATCATAAAATTAAATTCTTTACCAATTAAATATTAAAATAATTAAAAATAAAAAAAATAGCTTTGTGAGGTGAGGTGAGCACCCACCCTTTTAGCGTTTTGTTAATAAAATTGTCGTTACTTAGCAAGACGCTCCAGAATAAAACGTGAAACTATTGAATTATAGAGGATTACTTTGTTATCAACCACAGTCACGGGAGTATACCGGCTGATAGCAACGGATGTGGTGACCACTGACCAGTCTGCGTAGCATGTTTCACATTGTATAATAAACTAGATATATAACTTGTGGAACGCTGTGTATCATGTCAGATTTTTCTTCAATATAAAAAAATATTTAAATATTGTTAATATTTTTTAATTGAAAAAAAATACTAGGGTTAATTTGAAATTACTTGATTGATTTTGTAGGTCTAAAAACAATTTAGATGACTCGTAAAAATATAATTTAACTTAATTTTTTTTCAAGATAACATGTTTTTTTTTTAATATTAAGATAATAATATATTGGATTGACTTGGGTCAACTCGGGTTAACATGTCAAATCCATGACTTGGGTTATGAGACTATGATAACCTACATAAAACAAATTACAAAACCTAATACACAATCGACCTAATGTTAAATGATGAAATTAAAAATAAAAATTAATTAAAAAAGAACCTAAAAAATAAATCGAGTTAACCTGTCAAACTCGCGATTTGGGTCATAAGACCGAGATAACCACATAAAAAAATCAAAATAAATTACAAAGTTTAATTTGTAATCAATCCAATTTTGAAGGATGAGACTAAAAAAAATAATATAAAAACCAACAAAGTTAATTTGCCAAACTCATGACTTGGGTCATGAAACCGAGATAACTACAGAAAAAAAAAATGACCGGATTTAACCTGGATTAACTTTTCAAATCCACGACTTTAATCAGGAGACTGAGGTAACCCCATAAAAAACAAATCAAAATAAATTATAAAGCTCAATTCCCAATCAATTTTGTCAGACCCAATATTGAATGATGAAATTTTTAAAAAATCTAGTTAAAAAAATGACAAAAAAATGAGTTAATTCAATATGGATTAACCCGTTAAGCACTATTCTTAGATTATAGAGATCAAGATAATCTCATAAATGATGAAACCTAATTCTCAATCAAACACAATATTAAATGATGAAATTAAAAAAAAAATTAATAAAAAAATTAGTCAATTAGATTAACCTACTAAACCTGTAACCCAGATCATTAGACAAGGACAAACCAATAAAGAGAAAATATATTGTCAAAGGATATGAGACTGAGATAACCTCTTATAAAAAAAAATATACAAAAAAAAACATGATTTAACTGAAGTCAAAATACCAAAACCCGTGATCCTAATTATGAAACCAGGATATCCTTATAGAAAAAAATAAAAATAGATTATGAAGTTTAATTCCCCAGAGATCTAATATTAAATGAAAAAATTAAAAAAAATTCAATTAAAAAAACTATAAAAATAACTCGAGTTAACTCGTATTAACCTGTTAAATATTATTATTATAAGATTAAAATAACCTAATAGAAAATAAATAAAATAAATCATGAAATCTAATTTTAATTAGCCTTATATTAAAACACGTTTTTGTTTTGAAGGCGACACACTAAAACACGTGGGAAAATGACTAGTATTCATTGCTTCCAGTACTTACCGACGTGTTTCAGCGTAATGTTAATTAATTAACAACACACCAGGTAAGAGACAAGAGGGGCAACTGGTAGTAGGAAAGCTCTGCAATGAACTTTTAGGTAGGTTTCCAAGATAATATATCCACCTTTGGGAGATTTTTAAATATTTTGTTCTTATTTTATTAATGAAAATCTTCGGTGTTCGTATGACATAACTGCAAGCAAAATCTTCAAAACCAAAAAGAAACGGACAGGAAGGGAACAATCATCGAGCTTATTCTTCGTTGCAGCTCAAAAGATATTTACCACACGCAAGCATTTGAATGCATGAGAGCAGATGGAAGAGGAGGAAGAAACACTTTGTAAACTGACAAAGCAAGGAAGGACCACCACTATATAATGTAATTAATGACTTTGCTTTTCATTTTGTTTGTTCTTTCCAGAATATCAATCAACAAATCTTGACGTTACTATATATATATATATATATATTCTTTGCTAGTTGCTTTTTCAACACAGAGACAATGGAAAAACCAAAGTACTGACATTTGCATAAAAATCTACAAATTATTGATAGGAGCAGAAAGACCATTCATTCTTCAAAAGCTAACGTTGAAAGTACAACAAAAGAAAGCTAGGACCGAATCTAAGTTTGATCACCAAAGTATTCACTGTAGCTACCACTTAGATTTATTACAAGTTCTAAAACTAAAAAAATTCAAGAGAAATTGATTGGGCTGATTCTTAATATTTGAGTTAATCAGTTGTAAATTTATAAGACTAAACCTTTGTGTATTATTTGGGATATATCAGAAGTTACATTAGGAATTTTGCTTCTATTATAGTTGGACTGGAAACTAGACATTGTAATCCTTCCATCCATATATGTTGCACTCAATAATTTATCCGGACAAGATGGAACAACGTGTTTGAAGTCAGGTCATAAGTTGATATATGATTTGTAAACTTCTTATTTAACAAGGATTCATCTTCTACAAGGAAAACATAGGTGACAACAATTATGATTATTTTGGTAAGGGTTTCCATGTTGTCAACTTGTGTTTCCTTTTGATTAATGTTTTTTTTTTATTGACAAGGTTTCCTTATCATTCAAGGACACTATAGATAATTTTGGGCCCATTCTTCTAATGTATAATTGAGGCTAATAAACATAACTTTTAATTTAATAATTGTATTGAACTGGAATTTTACTAGAAGTTTTCAGAGGTCTTGTTTTATATTAAGTTAAATTTCAAGTCAATTAGACATTTAAAAGGCCTTGCAATAAGGTCTAGAAGCTACTATATAAGAATTATATTAATTTCCTAAATGATTTAGGATTCTTTTTCCTAATTTTATTTAGAACTCTTTTATTATTTTTTTCAGCATTATTTAGCATGATCTTACCTATTTTTTTAAAAATATTATTTAACTTATATTGAGGTTTCAAAAATTAACAAGATATGAATCATTTATTCAAAAATAAAACTTGTGTGTAAGGGTATGCTTTTAATATTAGAAACGAAAAAACCCTCACCCAACGAATATTGATTCGCGAATAAGAGGTATAAGGATGACGCCACGAAGCAGTTGTTCTTCGATAAGTCATTTTCAGTTTTTTAGAGAACCATGGAAGGGAGATTATCTCACCAACACACACACACACACACACACACACATACAAAGTGTGGCAGACAAGAAGTTTATTTAATCTGAATTCTGTAACTTATATGTCTGGTTGTGCATTTATTTATACTAACTCTAGACTTAAATAAACCCTAATGGACCCCCTTTAGGTGGACTTATATGAGGCCCACTTATAATTGACCCAAATAAGTAATAATAACCCAAAGAGTAAGAAGAAGATAATAATAATAATAAAAAATCCAAAAATTATTATCCTAAATATGCTAGAATCAGATTTGTCACCATTAAAAAGTCCCAAATAGACTAAGAAATCTAATCTGAAGGTAGAATTAATTCTGAAGTCTTCTTTTCTTGTTGTAGCTAGGATGAATAAGGAATCCTTATAAGAAAAAGATTTTGAAACATTTATGAATCTTTGCCACACTTTGAAACTATGTTGCAGCCCATTAAAGATCTTTGTAGAACTAGGAGATTCCCAAAACAAGCTGCCACATCCTTTTAGGAAAAGAATCCTAGCCAAATAGAGATAAAATTAATTCTGAAGTCTTCTTTCCTTGTTGTAGCTAGGATGAATAAGAAATTCTTATAAGAAAAGGATTCTGAAACATTTATGAATCTTTGCCACACTTTGAAACTATGTTGCAACCCATTAAAGATTTTTGTAGAACTAGGAGATTCCCAAAACAAGCTGCCACATCCTTTTATGAAAAGAATCCTAGCCAAATAGAAAGTCCACAAGTCAAAAGGAAGTAAATAACAAAATTCATACAGCCTCTGTTGACAAGTATTGCAGTGCCTTCCTGAAATCCGATTGACCTAAAATTTTAACCCAAGGTAGGACAACATGTCAGGAGACCCCACATACAATTTTAGCCTAATCCAACAGTCGGATTGAAAATTATGACTATTGCCGTAAAACTTGATAGTTGCACATTTTACATCAAAATCCGAATTTGACCTTGCTTGGATCATATCATGGTTCCTCATGGAACTACTCTGACTTATCAAAGAATTAACCAAGCTTCATGACATCTTTCATACTTATCGTTTCCATTTTTTAATAGGTGTTGGGTAGAGTTTTAGGTTTTATAATTTTGGTATCTTGGTACATTTTATCATCGTGTCAAATTCAATCACAAGCCTGAATTTAACTTTCTTAGAAAATATCGATTTGATTATTGGTTTTTGGATTTTTATACCCATAGGTTTCGTAATAGTTGGTATATAATGAAGGCTCTAAAATCATGTTATATCCATTTACCTTTTAGTTTTTGTATTATTTCTTCGTTGTCGTCATATAAAAACCTAGTTGCGACAAAAGTTGAAAAAATATAGATTATTTGTGATGTAGTTGTTTACAATTTAAAAAATAAAAAAAAGGAAAAAGAAGATCAAAATCACAAAATTAGGTTAATATGTTTTCCAAAAACGAGCCAACATTAAAACAAGGTGATGATTTGAGGTCAAATCATTTTGAGGAGAAGGGGAATGAAGTGAATCAACGAGCATCACCAAAAGATCCACTAAAGATACCAATTAGGCCTATTACAAGGTCTAAAACTTAGAGGATCCAAAAGGAATTAATTGAGTTGATTCTGGATATTTGGGTTAACAAATTGTAAATATGTTTGACTAGACATTTGTGCACTATTTGAGACATGTCTGAAGCTACAAAAGATATTTTGCTTCGATTCTAGTTGGGATAAAAACTAGACATCACAATCTTTCCATCCATATATGATAGATCCATTAATTAATCTAGAAGAGATAGAACAACATGTTTAAAGTCATGCCAAAAGTTATTATATAGGTTTTGCAATTTGTTTCCTTATAATTTATGGACTTCTTATTTAGTAAATACTTTATTTCTACAAGGAAAGCATAGGTGACAACAATTATGATTATTCTAGCAAGGATTTCCATGACAACAACTTATGTTTCTGTTTATTTTATGGATTTTGCTATTGACAAGGTTTCCTTATCATTTAAAGACACTAGAGGCAACTTGGGGCTTATTTTTTCTAATGCACATGTTTATGCTAACAAGTATAACTTTCAATCTGACCATTAGATCTGGCTAAAATTTTATCAAAACTTTTCAAAGATCTTGTTTTATATTGAATTATAATTTCAGGTCAATCATACATCGAAAAAGCCTTGCGATAAGGTCCACAAGCAACTCTATGTGAATTGTATTAGTTTCCTAGTTGATTTATGATTCTTTTTCTATTTTATTTAGAACTCTTCATTATTTTTCCAATATTTTTTAGGATGTTCTTACCTATTACAAATATAGTTATTTAGCTTGTATTTAGATTTTAAAATTGATAAGAGATAGATTAATTATTTAGAAATAAAACTTGTATGTGAGAGTTTGCTCTTATTTTTGGTTCCTCATGGAACTACTCTGACTTATCAAAGAATTAACTAAGTTTTGTGGCATAAACCATACTTCTTGTTCGCATCTCTTAATAGGTGTTGGGTAAGGGTTTATATTTTATAATCTTGGTGTCTCGATACATGTTATTGTTGTGTCAAGTTATATTATAAACTTGAATTTAGCTTTATTAGAAATGTTCGATTGATTGTGGATTTTTGAATCTTTATATACTCGAGGTTTGCATAAAGAAAGAAAGTTTAGAAATGTCATGTGCTTGCATGGAATAGCCAAACATTAGGAAGGATGTGTAATCATTGTTCCTGCAGGGAAACCATTGCTTTAGCACTCGTCTAGTGAGAGCAGCATTTAGAATACAAATAAGCTAGCTCTTCATCCAAGTAGATCACCCTATCCATTAATGGGTTTTCTCCCAAGTGGACTTCCTATCTACTAAGTTAAGGGTCTTTGCCCAATAACAAACCTTAGGCCAAATCCCAATCTTGCGTAAATTCCCAAGGATCCCATCATTGGCACACATCATAATAAATTGTTGCAACCTCTAAGAAGTCAATGTGGCACCTACCTTTCTCGATAAAAGCCAAGTAAGTATAGTGCGTACCTTGTTAGTACGATGCACATCTTGTGAGTACGACGCCAACCTTTCTTACTAATCATTTATGGTGAGTGCCAACCTTTCCCATCAATAATCGTGATGCCTAACCTTCCTATATTTTAACAACTTCAAGTTCTATGATGTGATTTTATGTAATGAAGGTGTATAAATAGCTCAAGTCACCAGGTAACAAGACACATGGCTGAACAAGGCAACACAAGGCCATACAAGATCACAGAACAACACACACATGATCATCACATACACTCTCCTATGTTCTTGTTCTTGTTATTATACTTTCCTTCCCTCGAAAGGATTCCTATCGTGATAGGAGACTTGTTTTTGTAAGAGAGTATGAAGCGGCTAAACCTAGACAACTCAGTCTAAGACAGAGTTGTGGGAAGCACAAATCCAATTTGAAATCTTTATGACTTCATCAAAAACAAATTCTTGATGAACAACAACATTTATGATCTAGGGATGAACAATTAAAAAAATTAATCAGTTGCCATTACTTTAATTGTAGATTGTTAAACAAAAAAGTACAGAGTTGAATAACACGTGCATGATATTAAGCAGCAAGGCACCCAGACAAACACTAAAAGACCTACATCGATCTCCTGAAGGATAAGAAAAAACGAGATGTCCTTGATAATCATCATTCTTTAACAAACTCAATCTTAACGCCAGAGATGACAACAGGATCACTAACACTATTAGACCTGGGCACCAAAGCCACCACAATGCTATCATCACCATCAGTTTCTAAGTCTTCCAACAATTCTGTAATCCCCAATATCAATCTTGTCTTGGACTTCTTCGCATTCTTATGAGAAACATTAACAAAGCTCCCAGCAAACTCTGTATTTTCTGGTTTAGAAGGTATCTCAAGGTCATCATTTATGAACACGTCAAACCTCACGAATTTGCCATTGTCGTATTCTATCCCTTCTATCACTAAAACTTCATCTTCCTCTTCTTTCTCTTTCCTGCTTCTTGATTTCTTTGGTCTTGAAACTACAGTAACTATGGTTTTGTCTAAGACTAAAGGGAATGCAGTGATCGGTGTTAATGCAGTTTTTGTTTCAGCTGCTTTCTTTCCCAACCTTCTTGGAATTGGTTTTGATTTTAGCCAAGGAATTTCAACATTTTGATAAGTATACCTTAGCCTTCTATTGTCAAGACAATCTCTAACCTTACAACGAACAAGCTCTGCATTCTCATTATAGAAAAGAAACTCTGAATTAAGCCAATCAAGATCACTGATATCCCTCCTAATTCCTCCAGGTATAGTCTTCCATATCGTCCACATTCGGTCAACATTTGAGTGATGACAAAAAAATATTGGATCTCTCGCAGCTGAGTAAAAATTGCCCATGTCTTCGGTATTTTCTTGAGTTGGATCACCGGTCCATCTGTGAATATTATTGTGAGGGCTGTTCTCAATCGTCCCAGCTCCAGGACGAGAATCGTCACCAGCACGGTATGGTTTTCCAAAGAAGAGTGTTGGTTTTGCTGCACCAGACACCATTTGCTTGTACATTACTCTAAGATTACTAGAGTATAATTTATTTGCGTTTGTGGGGTTGGGGTCTCCCGCTGCATAATCAAGATCTAGCAATACAGGAGGCTGGTGATTCTGGTCGCGGAACTGGTCATAGAGTGGAGATTTAGGGTCGGTAAAGATGTAAGGCATTTGCATACCACTGGGGGAATCCCAGTTCCAGAAAGGCAGAGCAAAAGTTGGGTCATTAATCAGTTTGCCCAAGATTCTTTCATAGAAGTAAAGATAGTATCTGTGCCAAGGAAAGAAGAGCCAACAGAAATGAACATCAAGTTCTAATTTTGGAAACCCCACTTGTTCGTAGGCATCATCGCAATAGGCACAATGTACATTGGCTTGTTGATAGAAGTTACGTGGATCATCTTCGGGGAGACTTTTCATTAAGGAAATGGCTTCAGCATATTTGGCCACGTAGTCTTCGTCAACTAAATGGGCCGCACGTCTAGTGCGTAGCGGGGAGAAAGAAGAAGGGGGTCTGAAGTCTATGATCTTTTTGGGTAATGGAGGGCAACAGTTTGTTGGATTTTCGGGGTTCGGTAAGTCCACCAACTCACAATTGGTCAAGTCTGGAATGGTGATTGGCTTAGCATAGGCAGTTCGGTCAGCAAGATTGGTAGCGCCATAAAGGCCTCCTAGACCAATGAGGACGTCTCTTCTCGTGGCAGGGTTTTGTGTATCATCTGTGGCTTTGCATGAAACTCTAGGGACGCAAGGGTGATTCAGCCTTTTGATTCTGGTAACTTGCTGTGGTTTTGGAAAGAAAGGACTGAAAGATAAGGTGGACATTACGGTGAGGCTGAAAGTAGGAGAGAAATGAGAGGGTGTGGTTCAGATTGGATGTTATATGGCCGATAAGAAATACTTGCTTGTAATATATATAGGCTTAATTTTGGTTAAAGGTACTGAAAAATATCAAATTCATGATATTTTCATAGGTAGTGATTCTTTGACAAAACAATATTAACTGTAGTTGTCGTGGCATTCTAAGAGGCTATTTGATACTGTAGTAACAATTATTTTTTAAAATATGTTTTTATTTGAAAATATATTGAAATAATATTTTTATAGTTTTTAAAATTTATTTTTAATATCAACATAATAAAACGATCTAAAAACATAAAAAAAAATTTAAAACAAGAAAAAAAAATTAATTTTTTTCAAAAACAAATATGGTATATATCTAAATGAGCAGTATTTGGAGTATTTTAGATTCTTATGATTATGAGACCTAGAAGTTTGTTTTTTTACTCGGACCAAATGAATTGAAAAACAATACAACTACATATTAGTCTCCTAACATATATTTATTAGCATATCAGCCTCTCACGTTCAAAATCTTACTTATTTTTTCCCTAACTTTTTCTTTGATTTAACAAATTCATCTTTTGTAATTTTATTTACTATGAAATTAAATAAATAAAAGTATATGAGATGAGGATAGATGAGAATGTCAACGGTTATTGAGTGACAATCAAGTCTTTTTCAAAACAATATAGCAATTAACGATGATGAATGTTGTGCTATAATTATGTTGTGCTATAATTACAAATCTAAAACATATAACTACCGGGAGAAACTATGTGAATAAGCAATACAAATTATACTATGAACTAGATGCCATGCGCGCGTTGTTGTAGGCTTGTGGTATGTCTGTGTGTGTTGTGGACTTATAAAAAAACATAAAAAAAATTATATGGAAAAAGACTGTTGCAAATAATGTTTTAAAAAAAAAACTACAAAAATAATTTTAGAGAAAAAACAAAAAAAATAAAAGGAAAAAAAACCATGTAGGGAAACACTGTAGCAATCTATAGTGTTTTGTGAGGAAATATACAGTTGTAATTCTCAACCAGCTCAATATTAAAAAAATAAAATTAACAAAGACAATTTTGAAAAAATTTATAACAAAAAAAATATGTGGGGGAATGACTGTAGCAATCCACAGTGTTTTAAAGAAAAAAAAGTACAAAGCTAAATTCTCAACCAGCTTAATATTAAAAAAATAGAAGCAACAAAGGCAATTTAAAAAAAAATCATATAAAAAAAAATCATAAAAAAAGAAAAAAGACCCATGTAGAGAAACACTATAGCAATCCACAATGTTTTGTGAGAAAAATTATAGTTGTAATTTTCAACCAACTCAATATTAAAAAAATAAAATCGACAAAGATAATTTTAGAGAAAATCATAAAAAAAAAAAACATAAAAACCATGTGGGGAAACACTGTAGTAATTTAAAATGTTTTTTCTTAAAAAAAACTACAAAGCTAAATTCTTAACCATCTCAATATTAAAAAATAAATTCAACAAATATAATTTTAGAAAAAATATGTGAAAAAACATTGTAACGAAGCAAAAACTATGTGGAGAAACACTGTAGCAATCAACAATGTTTCAAAGAAAAAAACTATAAAGCTAAATTCGCAACCAATTTAATAGTAAAAAAAATAAAATTGACAAAGATAATTTAAAAAAAAAAAAAGAAGAAGATAATTTTGAGAAAAAAAAAAAGAAAAAGCATGTGGGGGAATGGAAAAAAAATAAAAAAATAAGAAAAAACATGCGGGAAATGGAAAGAAAATGCAAAAAAAAAAAACATGTGGGGAAAGCTACAGTACTTTTCCCATATGTTTTAAAGTATTGTTAATATGTATTTATTATAAAAAAATTTGTATAGCACTATGATTTGTAGTTAATGTAAAACTCAATTATTGTAACATTATAAATAGATTGTCCAACAAATAGAAAAGACAATCAGCCATATATATATAATTTCTTTACAACATTATGTAATTTAAAGGCTACGCACCTAAGATGGGAAAGGCGACTAACATTACTTACCACAATAATATTGTGGTGGTCAACTAGACCATGTAAGCCATGATTGATTAGCTCAATCAAATCCATAATAAGCTTCAATAGATTCAATCAAGCACTCTGTTTGTCTGGATACCTAGGGTTAGTCTTAGGATATAGTCCAATAACAAGCACTCGAATAAGAATGTTTAGAAGTTTTTAACTTAATCTTGGGTATCACATGACTATATAATAGGAACCATAACAAGTTTATATCAATTGGTGCATGATTGACCATAAGGTACATTTAACATCAACCAATTATATGACCCAACAACCTTATCTACAACTAATTAAACGTATGCTTATGATGTTAAATTTCTCATTTACTATCTTCTAGTAAGGCAATCTCAATCCTCCAATATGTCATGAATCTGTTTTCAACTAGTAAGATGAGGAGAAATCGATAAGGTTGAATTAGCCTAATACTTTAAGGAGATGAGGCTGGATGCTGGAGGAATTTACAAGTCTATATATAATCAACAATATCCTAAATGGATTGACATGCCACATCCAATTCCTAGAGGAATCAAGATTACTAACTTCTAATTGTTTTTTTAGAGAGGACATCTAGTCAATAAAAGATCACATCACCAAGTATACTAATTAGTGCAATGATGGTGGTGTTAATTTATTTGTTAAAATGAGTCTATTTGGTTTGTCTCTTACCAAGATTATCTTTCATTGATTTTTTACATTACCATCTAACTCCATTAATAGCTCGAAAGAAATGAACACTTGTTTTCATAAGCATTTTTATTAGACTGAACTAGAGGTAACACTAGCTGACTTAGTTAGGATAGTTCAAGACCCAAATGAGTATATAGATAATTATTCCTTTTATTTCATGACTTTGAAAATCAAGTGTAGTGTAACTATAATAGGGTATGAGTAAATTAAGTTGATTTTGGAAGGGATGCAGTAGAATATATATATATATATATATATATATATATATATATATATAAGGTTTATAATGACCAAGTATTCAAATATCTATAACTTTATAGATAATGTTGTTAGGCAAATAAGCATAAAAGAAGCCATTTAGAGGAACATACTCAGTTGGCTACTTAAACAACATCACAATGACCCTCTAAATGATTGATTTAAACTTTGATAAGGAGTTTAAAGAAGTTTACTAACAATTGATATCAAATATAGAACTTAAAGATAGAAAACCATTTAAGGTTTTTGTATTAAGAAAGCTTAAAAGCTAACAAGCCTATAAGTAAATAAAAAAAAAATCAAAGTGACTAATAAAAATAAATAATTCATATTCAACATTAAGAGAGTTAAACATATATTTTACCAATTGATAAGAGAAGAAAAATCAAAATCCTAGGCAATCACATAATCCTTATTGTTGAACAAATGACGGGGAAGTAATACTAGATGTGTCATGATTGATGGATATATGATACTAATAGTTATATTGTTTTTAGAAACTTAATCCATAAAGCATTGGAAGCTGGTCACATTAACTTCTTGAAAAAAAAGATAAAGGTGGATAAGAACATATTCTTTGAGGTAACAATAACAGTAGCTACCATTAAACTAGAAAGACTCCTTGGTAAAGCAGGAATACAACAAACCAATCCTAATCGACCAAGAGAGAGGTTGGAGTTAGTCACTCATACTATCAAAGAAAAAAGGTATATTGATCATAGTAGTGCCAAATATGTGGCATAAGAAAATCATTAAACACTTTTTAAAAAAATATAATGGTGTTCCACTTATCATATAATTCTACTTAAGGGAGAAGACTTGGATGAAAAAACAGAGTAAATTAGCATGCAATGAAAGATCAAAACTTTTAGGCCTTAAAAGCCTGTTAAGAAAAATTAACATAAATAAAAGTCATCTAAACTTAATCATGTGGATGATGAATTGATAAAAAGGATATTGAAAAACTAATAAGGAAACATACATAAAGTGACCAACCATAAGTTAAAAGGAAAAAAGGTAATGGCTAATCATATAAAAAAGCCAAATGTTGAACAAAAAAAAAACATGATAAAGTTTCCCAATACACTAGGTTGTATTTGCTTCAAACATTGAAAGTAAATAACAAAATAATTTTTTTAGAAAACTAGGGTTGAGTTTTTTAAATTTATTAGGTATGTCGCCCGATAGGCTTTTTATTTTTGGTCAATTCTTTTTGTTCAGTTAACATTTTTATTCAGATGCTAACGTAAAATAAAAACATTATTTTTTTGGATTTTATACTAAGACAAGTATTTTTATCGAATGTTAAAATGTGTGTGTATGTGTATTTGACTTTTTCAAGGCAAATGATTTTTTTTAATTGTTTTGGATTTTATACTAAGACAAATATTTTTATCAAAAACCATAAGTTAAAAGGAAAAAAGGTAATGGCTAATCATATAAAAAAGCCAAATGTTGAACAAAAAAAAAAAAACATGATAAAGTTTCCCAGTACACTAGGTTGTATTTGCTTCAAACATTGAAAGTAAATAACGAAATATTTTTTTTAGAAAACTAGGGTTGAGTTTTTTAAATTTATTAGGTATGTCGCCCGATAGGCTTTTTATTTTTGGTCAATTCTTTTTATTCAGTTAACATTTTTATTCAGATGCTAACGTAAAATAAAAACATTATTTTTTTGGATTTTATACTAAGAAAGTATTTTTTATCGAATGTTAAAATGTGTGTGTATGTGTATTTGACTTTTTCAAGACAAATGATTTTGTTTTAATTGTTTTGGATTTTATACTAAGACAAATATTTTTATCAAATGCTAAAATATGTGTGTATATATATTTGACTTTTCTTTTTTTTACATATATAAACAAACTAGAGAGACAAATGATTTTTTTAAGGACTTGACTATAATGCACACAATACACACACACACACTTAAATTTGATGTTATTATTTTTTTTTTATAATTCTTGAACATGCTTAATCCAAATCCATCAAACCTAATGAATATAACCTAAAGAATTTAACCCAGATTAACAAAGTCATAGCCCAAAACCCATTAATTTTTATCAAGGAAAATCTAAGACCAACCCAGAGTATATTAAAGCCTAAAAACACTAACCCCCATGCAAACATAGCCCAACTACCAAGAACACAATCCATATGATAGCAACCCATCATGTACGACCCAAACCAAACAAAACCAATGAAAGCTTAAGTAAGCCCATACATATACAAAACCCAAATCCACCTAATGTTTAATATTTTTGTTTACCCAATCCTATACATACTCGAGTAATAAATAGAGACAAGATGGAAACATTGTCTTTAAAAGACAATCCTACGCTTATGAAGAGATGTAAAAAAAAAACTTGTGCTCATGCACTCTCTGGTCCCATGGCTTTAAACACAATGTTCATACTAACGATCTACTCATTTCCTTATGCTAAACAATAAGTGTACCAAATAAAAATAAAATGCGATTATCACTTGGGGGGCTAGAAACCATATCAAATAATGGCACTGTCATACCTAGAGAAACATACCATCGTCAGATGGATCACAAAAATAAAAAGGGAAAAAGAAGAATGAAAAACCAATGAGCTTCATAAATTCCCTTGTAGACAAATTTCAAGAGACCGGGTTAAAAGGTAAGCTATATCATTCTTAAATTCAAAATTAACATTTTAAAGGACTCTTATCATGCTTATGAAAGAAACACAACACTTAGTTTTAAAACAATACTTTCTTTTATGTTAAAGGAAAATAAGACGATTTTCATATTTGAAAAGATAAAGATTATGCTACTTGGCTTCTATAGTATTCACCCTCTCTCTCTCTCTCTCTCTCTCTCTCTCTCTCTCTCTCTCTCTCTATATATATATATATATATATATATATATATATACACACACACACACACACACACACACACACATTGTCTTTTAATCTCTATCTCTTTTTTTTTGTCTTCCCCCTCCCCCACCGCTGCCTTTCCTAGTCTGCAGACATCCTTTTATAGGTGAAGTTTCAATTCAAATTCTATTCTATAATGGCTATGCATGATTCAGGCTTTTGAAGATTGGATGAATTTGGACCAAAAATTTGTTAAGTGCTGGTAATTTTCATGTCTTGGAAAATGGATCTGGTTATGATAGATTGTGTAAATGAGGAAACTGAATGACTATTAGGTGTTGGATTCATTAGGCCAACCAAATATACTAAGTCTATCTCTAATGTTGTACTAGTGTTAAAAAATAATGTCAAACTAATAGTTTCTATAAATTTAGAACTTTTAATCTTTCAACTTTAAAAAACTAATATCTAATGCTAATGGCTGATATGTTGATTGATTAAGCATGTGGCAATGAGATCTTTTGATGATATTTTGATTTATAGCAAGAATTTAAAGGAGTATGTTGCACATTTAAGAAATGTATAGGTTGTTTTGCAAAAAAGACTGTTTATATGCTAATATAAAAAAGTGTGATTTTTAAATGGAAAATATTGTATTTCTTGGATGTGTTGTTATTGCAAAGAGTATTAAGAATGATGAGGAAAAAGTTAGAGCTATCCAAGAATGACCTACACCTAAGTCAATCACTAAAATAAGAAGTTTCTATGGTTTGACTAATTCTTATAGGATATTTGTTAAAGATTTTAGTACTCTAGTTGCACCTTAAACTGAGATAGTTCAGTTCCATGGGGTACCTATGAGCATTACATAAACCCCAAGTCTAAAATCGCTAAGTTTGGGTTAAAAGGGGTAATTATTAATTGAAAAATGATAAATTAAAGAGAAAATTTTGTGAATCAGAATGAACATTCCCATGAGATTAATTAAAAATTTAGATAAAATAAAGCAATAAATTGGTACGTGAAATATTAACCAGCGATAAATCATGTAAATTTTCTAATCGGGTAAAATAATGAGTTGAAGGAGGAATTTTTGTAAATATAGGTGATATTATTTATAAAATAGAAGGAATTCTCAAATAAATTAATGCATGACCCTTTGCGCAAGAAATGCTGATTTCCGGTATAAACCCTGCACACAATCGCGTTATTTGGACCGAAAACATTAAAAACTCCGAGGAACATTTTATGATAGTTATGAATGGGAATCACCAATAAATTAGTCTAAGACCTATGATTATTTAATTAAATTATATGGTAAGCGAAATCCAGATTTTTAGCGTGAAATTACTAACTGTCCAATTTTATGATATTATGCACATCTTTCAATCTAACCGTTGGATCAAGCTGAAATGTTACGAGTTTATGATAGTTATGATTGATAATCATAACAATGTCTGTCATTTATATAATTTTGTTGAAAAGCAGTGTCCTGTTTAATGTTGCGCTATGAAAGAGTTTTAAGGTTGTTGTCGGGGGTTATATTGGTAGGGCTCATAGTGAGTGATTCCAAAAACATTTGATGAGCTTTTTCAGCAATGGCCTTTCTATGTAAATTGTGAAAATGGAATGAGGGCTTTGGTTCTCATTCCTTGATGCGGTGTTTTGTTCGATTTTGTTAGGAAGGATTGATTGGATTTTTAATACCGTAGTTCCTTACTTAGAGAATCTTTTATCTACTGATTTTCAACAAAGTGGCATTGTAGAGTAAAACTATTGATGAGCACTTTGTGTGTGTGTGTGTGTGTGTGTGTGTGTTGGGGGGGGGTGGGGGGGACCAAAAGTTTGAAGGATTTTTAGGTGTGCTCATCATTAGTTTTACTCCTCTGCAACCATTCTCCAGTTGGGGGCTTCCATGCCCTATGATAATATTGAGGAGTTCACATGCCTCCCATACTCTAATTTGACAATTCTCTAGTGAAGGGCTCCCAAGCCCCCATGCCATCACTAGGAAGGCTACAAGCCACTCACTCTTTAGTAAGATTTTTCTCTAATAGAGAGTTCAAAAACTTCACACCATCGATTAGAAAGCCATGAGCCTGTCTCTCTATCTAGTATAGGCTCACCCATATGGTTTTCTTAATGATAACATAGGGTGTCAGAGTCCCCTATCAAAGAAAAGTTGTACCTGAGAGCGGGATATCCAAGATCATCCCTAGAGATAGCTTAAGGCCTAGGAACTCCATTAGTAAATTATGTCAGTCCAAGACTACACTGAAGAGCAGAAGATTCGAGATCATACCTTGAGATAATATAAGGTCCGAGAGCCCCACTAGAAAGTCATGTGAATCTAAGACAACATTATTAGATAGACGAGAGATCTAAGATCAATTCCTGATAAATTGGTGAGAGGCCCTTAAAGATCACATGTAGAATGTGTGAGTCCGAGACTGCACTGGAGAATAGGGGATCCAAGATCAACCCCTATAACATTTCATGTCCATGACAATGTTGGGGAGGTCACATAACTCTCCCAATTAAATTTGACCACTCTCTAGTGGAGGGCTCCTAATCCTTCATGCCATCACTAGTATAGACTCTAATGGAGAGCTTAAAAGCTTTACACCATCGATTAGAAAGCCATAAACATGTCTCTCTCTCTCTCTCTCTCTCTCTCTAGTATAAGCTCACTCCTATAGCTTCCCTAATGATAAAAGAAGGTGTTAGAGTCCCTAAAGATAGCTTGAGGCCCGGGAATCCCATTAGAAAATTGTGCCAGTCCAAGACTATACTATAGAGTAGAAGATTCGAGATCATACCTAGAGATAATATAAGGTCCAAGAGCCCTACTAGAGAATCATGTTAGTCTGAGATAACATTTATTGGAGAGGCTAGAGATCCAAGATCAATTCCTGGCAAATTAGTGAAAGACCCTTAAAGATCACCTATAGAATGTGCCAGTTTGAGACTGCACTGGAGAATAGAAGATCCGAGATCAACCTATATAGACTTTCATACCCGATGACAATGTTAGGGAGGTCACACACCTCTTCCAATCGAACTTCATCACTCTCTAATGGGGGGCTTCCATTCCCTATGATAATGTTAAGGAGTTCACATACCATCCATACTCTAATTTGATCACTCTCTAGTGAGGGGATCCCAAGCCCCCATGACATCATTAGGAAGGCTACATTCATCCTACTTTTCAGTAAGATTTGTCTTTAATTGTGAGCTTTTAAGTTCCAAACATTCTATTAGGAAACCATGAGACTTTGTCTCTCTCTCTCTAGTATAGGCTACCCCTATGTCTTCCCTGGCATTAAAATAATGCTTAAAAGCCCCTTACCATAGAAAGGTTGTACTTAAGAATGAGATATCTAAGATCATCCTTAGAGATAGTTTGAGGCCTAGGAACCCCATTGGAAAATCATGCTAGTCTAAAACTACACTGGAGTGCAAAAAATCTAAGATCATAACTGGATATTATAAGGCTTGAGAGCCCCATTAGAGAGTCATGTTAGTCTGAGCTAGATATCTAAGATTAATTCCTTGAAAATTAGTGAAAGGCCCTTTGACATCACCTATAGAATATGTCATTCCGAGACTGCATTAGAGAATAGGGGATTAAAGATCAACACTTATAACCTTTTATGCCCTATGACAATGTTAAGGATGTCACATACCTCCCCTAGTTGAATTTGACCACTCTCTAGTGGGGGGCTTCCATTCCCCATGACAATGGTTGGGGAGTTCACATACCACCCCTACTCTAACTTGACCACTCTTTAGTAGGGAGCTCCAAAGCCCCCATGCCATTACTATGAAGGCTACTAGCCTTCTACTATTCGATAAGATTTTTCTCTAATGGTGAACTCTTAAGCTATACACTATTGATTAGGAAGCCACAAGTCTTTCTCTCTTTTTAGTATAGGATCACCCACATGGATTTCCTAGCGATGAAATAGGGTGTTAGAGCTCCCTGCTGGAGAGAGGTTGTCCCTAAGAGTGAGATATCCAAGATCATTCATAGAGATAGCTTGAGGCCCGAAAACCCCATTGGCAAATCGTGTCAGTCTAAGAATACATTGGAGAATGGAAGATTTGAGATCACACTTAGATATAATATAAGAGCTGGGAGCCCCAATATAGAGTCATGTTAATCCGAGACTGTATTGGAAAAGTTATTGATCCAAGATCAATTCTTGGTGAATTGGTGAGAGGTTCTTTAATATCACCTAAAGAATGTGTTGTTTGAGACTGCACTGGAGAATAGAGAATCCAAGATCAACCCCTGTAGCCTTTTATATCCCATGACAATGTTAGGAAGGTCACATATCTCCCCACTCTCATATCAAAATTCTTCAATGGGGGTCTCCAAAGCCCTTATGCCATCACTAGAAAAGCTACAAGCCTCCCAATCTTTAGAAAGAATTTTCTCTAATGGTGAGCTCTTAAGCCATGACCTTCTCTTTTTAATATAGGATCACCCACATGGCTTTCTTGGCGATGAAATAGGGCATAAAAGCCCCATATCGAAGATAGGTTGTACATAAGAGTCATATCAGTCTGAGACTGCATTGGGGAGGCTAGAGATCCAAGATCAATTCCTGGTGAATTTGCCCTTTGACACATATGTAGAATGTGTCAATCCGAGACTACACTAGAGAATATGGGATCCGAGATCAACCTTTGTAGCCTTTCATACTCCATGACAATTTTGGGGAGGTCATATACCTCCCTCACTCTAATTTGACCACTCTCTAGTGAGGGGCTTTCATGCCCTATAATAATATTGGGGAGTTCACATACCTACCCTACTCTAATTTGACCACTCTCTAGTGGGGGGCTCCCAAACCCCCATGCCATCACCAGGAAGGCTATAGGCCTCTAACTCTTTGGTAAGATTTTTCTCCAATGGTGAGCTCTTAGGCTCTACACCATCGATTAGAAAGCCACGAGCCTCTCTCTCTCTCTCTCTCTAATATAGGCTCACCCTCATATCATTCTTAGCGATGAAATAGGGCATGAGATCCCTCTATTAGAGAGAGGTTTTACCTGAGAATGGGATACCCAAAATCATCCTTAAAGATAGCTTGAGGTCCAAGAACTCCATTGGCAAATCATGTCAGTCCAAGATTACGCTGAAGAGGAGAGAATTCGAGATCATACATGGAGATAATATAAGGCTCAAGAGCCCTATTTAAGAGTCATGTCAGATTAAGACTACATTGGAGAGGCTAGAGATCCAAGATCAATTCTTGATGAATTGGTCAAAAGCCCCTTAATATCACTTAGAGAATGTGTCAGTCCAAGACTACACTAGAGAATATAAGATCTGAAATCAATCCCTGTAACCTTTCATGCCTCTTGATAATGTTGGGGAGGTCATATACCTCCCCATTCTAATTTGACCACTCTCTACTGATAGGTCCCAAGTCTTTATACCATCACTAGGAACTCTTCGATAACATTTTTTTTTTCTATTGGTGAGCTCTTAAACTCCACATCATCGATTAGGAAGCCATGAGCCTATCTTTCTCTAGTATAAGCTCACCCTTCATGGCTTTCCTGACTATGAAATAGGGTGTGAGAGCCTCTTACTAGAGAGAGGTTGTACTTGAGAATGGGATATCTAATTTAATCCCTAGAGATAGCTTGAGGCTTGGGAACCTCATTGGCAAATCATGTCTGTCCAAGACTACATTGGAGAGCAGAACATCCGAGATCATACCTGGAGATAATATAAGGCCCAAGAGCCACACTAGAGAGTCATGTTAGTCTGAGACTGCATTGGAGAGGTTAAAGATTTAAGATCAATTCATGGAGAATTGGTGAGAGGTCTTTTAACATCACCTGTAAAATATGACAGTCTCCACTGGAGAATAAGGGATCCGAGATCAACCCCTGTAGCCTTTCATGCCTCATGATAATATTGAAGAGGTCACATACCTCCCCACTCTAATTTGACCACTCTCTAGTTGGGGGCTTCCAAGCCCTCATGCCATTATTAGAAAGGCTACAGGTTTCTTACTCTTCAATAAGATTTTTCTCTAATGGTGAGCTCTTAAT
>Ga0307513_10001697_pt1 | contig 31487 bp, 32 predicted proteins | sample 15_EM_MG_FD_202174 | JGI IMG/M metagenome (GOLD analysis project Ga0307513, IMG submission 202174) | Populus trichocarpa ectomycorrhiza microbial communities from riparian zone in the Pacific Northwest, United States - 15_EM | ecosystem: Host-associated > Plants > Roots > Unclassified | place... | reverse complement strand
AAAAGTCTGTCGAGGTCCTGCTGGAACCCTCCATCTCACTGTTCTGGTATCCCGGCAGTGGCGCATCCCAGGACCCCAATGATTTCAGCGTCTTGCGCGATTTTGGCAATGGATCCTGGAATATGGACATCATCCAACCTTCTTTGCTGTCGTCCAATTCTATTCGCAAATGAGATAATTGTGTCATATGGAGGCGAGAGAATATCCGAGTGTCGAGACTGGGGTCGATCAGTCGGAGGCGCAAATACTGAAGGAAACGTAGTTTCACGATGCGAAAGATAGCCTTTGGGGCCACAGAATTCGAGCGCCTAATCCGCTCGAATTGTATCGCGAAGGAGCCGTCCTTGAGAGAAGGTGCTGAACTGGAAAGAGCATCCAGAAATGTGTGAGGGCGGACAGTGGTGTTTATCAAATCGAGCTTAGTGAGCTGCCGCCACGGGATTCTGAAGGCGAGAAGATGGATGCCGTTTTCGATGGTGATGACAGCGGTGCAAAGTCGAGGCAACCTTTGGAAAGCCCTGAAATGGCGCAACTCCTCTTTAATCGCCGTTTTTATTGCACGAGAAAGGTCTGGATTTTGTAGTACGGGCACGGAGAGCTCAAGTCTTTCGAGACCATAAAAGTTTCCGGGTGGGATTGTGAAAAAAGCTCCGATCATCAGCAAATCCTAATTCAGGGTACCCCCCTCTGTAGGGCTTTTAAGCGCTCTGTAGCACTTTAATCACGTGCTAATGCTACAGAGCGCTTGAAAGCCCTATAGAAGGGGGTACCCTGTCATCAGGGTTTGCTGATGATTCCATGGTTTGTGCTAAGCGTGCAAGAAAAAGATGCCGTGCACCTCGCCGCAGGAAGGATCCCATCCTCAACAATGCAAAAATATCTGGTTGCTATCTCTGGGTTTATGTGCGCGAGATGTCGAGGTTGAAGGAGGAAAAGTGGCCGTTCTTCCAATGAATCTTGAGTCATTCATTGTTCGGCGATTTTGGAGAGCCCAGGTGTGTGTAATGGGCTGTTGGGGACAATGGCGATGGTGTCCCACGAATTAGATGCCCCGAGGATTATACGTCGCCATCGCAGGGATACAGCCTTAATTCAATGAGTTGTAGACGTTCTGGTCGGAAGTGGTCCACGTTTCGAAGGAGTTATTAGCGGGAAGCTCAATTCTACATGCATCGGCCGTTCCGAACGACCCCTTTCAACAAAACGTACAAACTATCAGCACCCCAGTATATGTGCAGTAGGTTATGAGTATTGTTGGCCAACCCCAGTGGTCCAGGAGTAACACGTCGGTGGCTAATTGGTAAGGACACCTCCCTGGTTCCGGCAACTTTGTTCCGATTGCGTTCATATAAGCCACGCTGTCGACAGGGATCAAATAAACATCGTTGTAGGCTCCGGAATGGCAAAATCTCTCAACCCACGAAGCGAATTTAAATAAAATGAAATATACAAATACGAAAATGATGGGGAACGGGTGTAATGCTCGAATTCGCTACCTTGAATTTCGTAGATACCGCGGGGCAATCCTAGATTCGCGACTGGGTCATTGACCCGCTCATCGACTCGTCAACGTCTTTAAGGGGGGGGGGGGGCAGATGACCACCCTGGTCAGCCCGCAGCTTCTTGGCTTTGCAGCCCATCAGGACTGACGCCACAGGCAGATTGATGCCACGCTCCATCGCGTCGCGTCGGCGACCCCAATCCTCGTTTGTTCTCTTCCCTCCCACGTTCGCCGCTAACTAACTCCAACCTGCAATAGGTATTCATTAGGCGCCGAGTCCTGTATCGACGACGAGGTACCTTTCACAGTAAATGTACTATTTTGTCCATCTCGCGCCTTGCTAATGTCGCTGTGCCATTGGTGGTGAGTAGTCGTGGTTGCGTATTGAGCTAGAACCTGCGCCATTGAGAAATTAACCAGGGGACCGACTCGAAATGACGAACGAAAAGGTACGTACTCGTGCATCTCACCTCTCATAAAGGCCATCGGTGCTGTCGTTTTTTTCGGCGGTCGAGAACACCCAGGTACGTCAATTTATTGGATCCGCCATACTGAGAGCTGAGGTAACCTATCGCTAGCCCTCATAGTCGTGGAAGTAAGTGGCAACGTACCTCGAATGCAGATGGTCGCGAACTCGAACGGAGGTCGGTAACCACTTGGAACAACCCCTTGCCCTTGTCACGCCGCTGACCAGCCCCTTGTTCGCTCTCCTGCCCCTCGTGTTGGCCGCCAGCTAAGTTGAATCCGCAGCTTATTAATAGGTTGGGGAACCGAGTCCTCCATCGACGACGTACCTTGCGCAGTAAGTGTTTGATGTCCGCTATCTCACATCTTGCTAATGTCATTTGTACCGCAATGTCCTGTCCAACTGACTTGGAACCTGCACCATTACGAATTAGCGATTGTGCCAATTAGAAACGACGACCGCGAACTCAAGGGGAGGTACGTACTTATGCAGCATTCATCACCCTCGCTTCTTGTAGACCAGATCGGCACTGTTGATTCCGCGATGACGAGGACACCGAGGTATGTTGGTTTATTGGATGCGCCGTATATGAGACCTGAGGGAGACCATCATTAGCTCGCAACCTTACGATGCGTACGAGTTCGCCCACTGTCGTTGATTCCACTCAGACACGTCGTAAAAGAACTCTTGGAGATCGTCCCCGTCAATGCGCCCGACCGAATGACTACCAGGATACTAGAATATTCGTACCGTGGGATGTCGTGGGCTGGCTTGAATGGAAGGATTAATTGGAAAAGGGCGGATGGTGAATGCAGACCTCACCATAGAGCACTAGGCGCCCTCGCCGTCTCGTCGTCGTCATTGTGTTTTCATCGAGAAAGAGTGGGTCTGCAGTGCGATTATGAAGCCTGGGCGACGGAATCAGCTGGGTACGATGGAAGAAAGGAGGAGTTGGTACGTACGCGTAAACGATCATCGCATTATTCATGCCTCACATCTTGTAGAGACGCGGTCATTTCTTCAATGAAGAAGGCGCATAGGTACATCGGGTTATACAACGTGCCAGACATGAGAGCTGAGATAGTCCATGGTTATCCTTTGAGTATGGAGGTAAGTGGTAACGTACCTCGACTATCGCAAGGAGGCGGGTAGTGGCGACAGTATGTTGGTGTGTACGATGAGGCGGTGGTGCTTGTAGTTGTGAGAATAAGCGGCGATGAGCAACCTCTGAGGTGGGATTTGTAGACATCGCGCAGTCGGAGGATTAGTATACAGCCGTTTGCATAATTCCGTGAACAGCGCAATTTTATTCTCGAGTGTCACGTGCCCAGTCCCACAGCCAAACAAAAAAGGGCAGGAGAGGGCAGGAGCGGTCCTGCCCTTTCCCTATTGATTTCATGCTCTTGCGGCTTTCCTTTTTCTTCTGAAGAGTACCAAGCTCATTATTAAACTGTAAATGCGCAAAATAGTACTATTTGAAGTTTCTGGAGCTAGTTTACAAAGCAACGATTAATATTCTGTCACGTGGAAGACAGCATTCCTTATTCAAGGAAGTTTTTGCATACTGGGGGTAGTTCAACGTGGTATTGTGCCCTTGCGCAAACTAAATGCCCAGTATCATATGCATGCCTCCTAGTACGTGAAAATATACTTTTTTTCGGAAGGGGTAAAGCAGAGAGCACTTATCGGTCAAACCTTGGCTATCTTATCTGCTTTGTTTGGTTGTGGGAACGTCCACGTGATGTGCTGAAAGACAATGTCGGTGTTCACGGAATTATGCAAACGGCTGTACATTTCGTGGGCGGGGATTGAAGGAGGGTTGGACTTGGGAGAGAAGACTACCCTATCTCCATCTTGGCCAGTGTTTCCATCTACGGAAGGGGTCGGTGCCGCGATCTCGTCGTCGAGTGGGCTGATCTCCGTCGAGGGGTCAGCGTCGTTCAATCTTGTACGGTGCATGGTGGGCGATGGTGTTGGCAGGATGATGCTTGGCGACTATAGGGTGATTATCAGAGGGGAGTGCATTGGCAGGAGCCATAGGACTGTGTAACTTGCCGTAGAACGCTAATCCAACTGCGTACATGCAAGTGAGAGAGGGCATGTTGAGAATCGACGAGCATTAAAGCTAAAGTTGAGAGGAAACAATTATTATTATGTAAGCGGAGGCCAAACCCAGCAATCCCGAATACTGTACTACAGTGCCTTGCAAATGAAATTGCCAACCGATTTTTATAAAAACGTGGCCCATCAGCGGCGGATCATTGCCGAAACTTCCTCTCTTCCAAACACCTTCCTCCGCCCCTTTTTTCACCACTTTTTAGGCGATATTCCAGTTTATTCATCCAATGACTCATTCCTCAGAGCGAATTTGGCAATGGAATTCGCGTCGCAGGCGTGGGACGTAGAACTCGATTCGGGAACTCCGAAACCTGCCGTCAGGTCCCATCAAATCTGTCACCATTGTGAATAAATTTGGTTGGCAGTTTCACTTGCAAGGCACTGTAGATCAATCACTACCGGTACCCCCTGTGACCTGTGACCGGGTGGGGAAAGCTACTGCAGGCATGAGCGAAGCAAGAAGTACACTAAAGGATACTTTTCCAGTAAAGGTCGAGCGCTTCGTTGTCTTCCAGCTCGCGGCCTGCGATCCACCTTTCGTAAGTTCGGGTCCCCGTCCTTGGAATTGTACGGTAGTGTCCTCGACCAATTTTTCGATGCGCAATAATTTTGTCAACCGTATGTTCTTCCACACCATCAACCATGATAGGTCCTGGTTCTGGTAAGGTTCGTGAGGGGTATTTCGCTGCGTCGTTCTTCGTGAACGGTTTGATGTGTGATGTGTGATATTACGGGTATGCATTTGGCTGTGTAGGGACGTCGATAGTGACTCTGGATTTCTCCATGTGCACGTCTGTGACAATATATGGACCGTCGAATCGCTGCATAAATTTTGCCACACGTTTTTCCCCGTTTGATTTGTGTTCTCTTCGACGGTTCAGCATAACGACTATTAACGAGATCGCCGACTTTACAATTGTACTTTGGATCGTCACTGCGGTGTTGATTCGCCTGGTGTGACTGTGAGATTTTGGCGACCATGAGGTTATCCTTTGCGTCCTTTACATCTTGTGTTTGAACGGTGAGCATAGAGAACATTTTCAACATTCAATCTGTCGCACGTGTGGTTCAAGTTTTAAGAGGTTTTACTATGTATAAGATTTTTGATATACCCACGTGATGTAATCGTTTGTTTTCTCAGTGCAGTCCAACACACAATTCCAATTCCATTACACCAGATGAGGAGTTGTTTTGTTTTCAACTTCTCACAGTGCGTCTTTTTAGAACATAAAAGAACAACAAAGACACCTTCACTGGCAGGTGAACAAAAGAAGATTGCGAGGGCACTAAGCCAAATATCATGATCCCTAGGATGGCACAAATCAGGCAGGACTAAGGCGTTGATGTTGTACCGCGGGTGACGTCGACGTCGTGGCACTTGGAGTTGTGTCGGTTGAGTCGCCGCCTGTAAAACGGAGGAAGCTGCGCGCGGTTACACTGTCATCATTTACTTGTCCGGCGTAGATCCCAACGTCATCCATTTTGATAGAGGTGAGAGTCTTTTCTGATAGTCATGACAAGACGTGTACAGAGAAATTTTAAATTGTGATGTACTTGAGACTTGAGACCCTGTTCCCCCAGTAATCTCCAGTGACGACAATGTGAGAAATTCCACGTACACGCGTCTTCCATGGCGAGCGGAGCCTAAATATAGTTACGTGTTATCGAAGGATTCAATCCTTGACCCTTGGTCCTTGGAGTAGGACCCGGTCTGGACTCGGAAATAAAGGGCAACCGAGTCAGGTATGCAGTTTTTTTTTTTCAAGCATACGTTCCGAGGAAAACGCATTGTGTCCGTGAGAAATTCTCCCCGTCAGGCGCTTGAGACCACACCATGGAAGGGGCGAGTTTTTGGGGTGGTGTTCCGTTCTGTTCGCTGAAGTCGAAGAGGAACAATCCATGCAGTGGGATGGAGGGGGTGAGAGCACTGTGGCTTGGTTAATTTTAAGGTAGATGGAGTTGGAGAGAGTGTGGCTTATATCGGAGCCGTCGTTGGCAGTGGCTGAGACGAAGAAGTGACTCGGATGCGACATTGTGATATACACCCTGGGAGAAAGACCTCCAGTATTCTTTTGGGAGTACGTAATGCATCTTGGGGGGTTGATGTGGATTCTTGCTCAAGTCGACGGAGAAAGCTAGTTAAAAGCGTTTGTAACTGATATGTAGAGCTCGCTGAAGAGGGATGGGATATCCGATAAAGGAAACGGGTGTATGAGGAGAGTATATGTAAGCTATCTCTGGGATAGGCTGAGTCTGATGGTCAAAGGTCGATTGAAGAAATGAAATTAGTTCCAGATGGGTTCATTATTTATAGATTCGATAGGTCAGGACCATGGGACAAGTGTATGGCGCGTCTCTAGTAAGAACTATGCTTCTGCCGAGTTCATTTGGGGCCGTCTCCGTCTCTTCCAAATGCCGACAATCCCAATAGATGAGAGTGTAGTGGCCTCTAAACTTGATACTACAGTCAAGGCAACCACGTACCACAAGGCCCGAGTGCTAAGGACACTGAAGACACAAGCTACGATCGAACATGCTGTCCAGGATAAACAGAGGATGAAGGCGCAAGTAATGCTCCTTCTACCCGGTTGAGGAGTATTTTGGATGACGGCGAGCAAGTGGTAGGTAAGAGTGAAGTAGTAGTTGGGGGCTGTAATCCACATGGTCCCGTTTGGGTGGGAAAGAGCAAGGATGAAAGCCACCGTCGATAAAATGAGTGATGCGGCGGGGAGTGGTGTCTTGTACAAACGTTTCAGCCACTGGAAGCCAAATAATGCTAAGACGTGGTGCATCGAAATTCCGATACCAGAAAGGAGGAGAAACCCAATACAGGTAGTGAAGAAATAGTCGATGTTGCTGGCGAGTAAAATAAGTGAACTTCCTGATACGATTGCAGTGCCAAATAGCACGACCATACAGAATATAAGGCGCCCTTCGATGTTATGAGCTTTCTGTGGTGGGTGAAGGGAAAGGTGGGAGGCCAAAGCGGCATTGACGGCTGCAATAACAGCGACGGCAAGATTGAGTGTCACAGCAAGAATCCCCAACAAAATCCCTAAGGAATATGCTGAGTACCAATCCCCTGGAAATAGTTTAAGTTCCAGTGAAGACAGGAGGTCATTTATCAAGGACAGGACTGCCGCCTGTACCCCTCCTGCAAATGTTGCCTGTTTCCTTTCTGTTAGAACGGATATGCCAATAATATAATAAAACGAACAATAAGAACAAGGTTGGAAAATTGCGACATTATTGTTCGGTAGTACTCCCAGGTTTCGGGTTTGCGGATTCTCCTATCTGTACATGGGTCAGGTAAAGCGGAGGAGGTACTCTCTTAGTCTGTTGCCCTACCGTAGTGCGCTTTTTTTTCGTCGGCATTCCTGGAAGAGGACTGAGTGTTGTCATCGTTCATAACTGAAGGGGGAATCATGACAATTGGAACATCTGGAGAAGATGAGCCGTCTGGAGGAGGGTATGTCATGAAATTGGTGAGAAGCGCTAAAAGGATGTGTTTAGCATTGAATCAGCTCATAAAACTCAGATTGATATGAACCTTCTCTGACTGCATGAGCCGCTTGTGATCTAGTGGTTTCCTGTGGCATAGGTGCAGGCATCAGGTGAAGGCAGAACTGTGGTTCTCTAATCTGTGTTCTTCGGTATCTTTATAGAGTCCACTCAAGGGCTTGGGAACTCCCAGGAACGCCAGGGTTGTGATCATTGTCAGGCAATCTAAGATATCCTTTGGATTTTGAACACACAGAAATGCGAGCAAGGCTGTGTCCAGAGCAGCACATCAGGGAGACTTTGAGATGCTAAGCTCAAAGCAGCCAATTAGGGAGAAACGACGTAGGAAAACATATACGCACACGGCATAAAAGTGGGATGGAGCTGATTAGGGCTGTGTACTGGGGCGGAGAAAAAGAGGTACAATCTTAAAGGCGGTGTTTCAGTACACTGCATGTCAATACATATCGATTTATTCTTCATCAAATATTCGAGGAACTACAAAAAATTGTGTTTGCACCCGAAAACGTATAGCCTGATTCCGTCCTATTTTTGTAAGTCCTATGATGTTGACCCTGCAATCAATGTCAATGCTGTGCAACCTTTGCACAAGGTCCAGCTTCCTACCTTTGATCAGACAACCACATCATTGGTACGCATCCATATTTGGATGTACGCAGGCACAATTTCTTCTTGCCTTTGCTGTTATATACGGGGGACGAGAGACCTGTTAATTACGGTCATGTCCTTAAATGACTCTGAGGCCAAACCGACAAATGTCGGAGCGATTGCCGGAGGTGTTGTTGGTGGCGTTGTAGAATGACCTTGTGAAGGTTAATTAATAATTGCCAAAATAAACGTCATTACTCATCAGTTTACACCAGTTGAGCCTGTTGAGGGTGGGCTCTCCGCTGCGAGCTTTCTTTCTTCACATGCGGAGTTATGTCAACATCCTGGGTCGCTTGGCTTCATTATCCATCAGGAACATCAATGAGGTCCTTGTTTTAGTAGGGTGCCTGAACGTTAATTCCAATTCTTTATTTACATTGATATAATTCGCAGCACCCCCAGAAGTCGAGTTTCTTTGCAGTTGGCATCTATTGATTTGGGATCGAACCATTTCGAGTTTTACAGCGAAGCTGTTTACTTTGGCCAATCAGCTTAGCTATGTCAAGATTAGCCAAGGCAAGCGTTTCTGATCTTTTGGGGATATTTCGATTATGTCCTCTTATTTTCTCATCGATCCGTATTTGGTGACCAACACCAGCAACAAACTCTTGGCCTTCTTGGCAGGTAAGGTTCTGCAAAAATAATTTTGGGAGTTCATGTGCGCCGCTGACCATGGGGCTATTTTGTTTTCATCGAAAATGAGTAGCAGGCACACAAGGACTTCCCTCCCTCCCCCCAAGGTTCCAGCGCAGATTTACAATGGCACAGGTGATGTGTGTTGCTGGATCTTCATGGGTATGTTGACACAAGGAGCTTTGATAGTTAGCGATCACGCTGACCCCAATTTTAGATGTTCATTTCCTTGAAGCAAAGTCCTTGTGACGTGGCTGCATCACTTGCAGCAGTTTGCACTGGAGGAAGCAAGTAATTCACATCCAAGTTCTAAAATATCGCCTCATCCTTGGCCGCAGCGTTCACGATATTATCTCCGTTGGACCCGGGAGACATTTACCCAGGACCCACCACGGCCAACGCCAACGATTGTAGATGCAATACTGTATATTATTCTCTCATCGCGGCTTGCTCAGTATGTCAAGAGCGCAATTATGTCGAGTGAGAAATAATCCCAGTTTATTCGCTGCTTGGTTTTGACCCATACCCAGGTGGACGAGCTACACGTCCAACTGCGTTTCTGTATACAGCCAGTGGTGAATATTCAGCCTTTTCGTTTCATTTCATTTCATTTATTTTTACTATGTTCCAGGTATCCCGAACGAATTCCAGATGACACTGCAGTGCCACATTCTGCTTATCTTGATGTTGTGGTAAGCCAGCCCAAGGCACTCACAGAAATAATTTTGACCCAACCTAATACCTGTCATGGTAGCCCGCGAACAACTTCGATGTAACAGCCGCCCAAGCCACAGGTGAGTTACGCTTTGTACTTCGTTGATTGAGTCCTCTGACATAAGGTGCAGGTGGACCTGAATCGCCCATGCCTCCTAGATCAATTTCCCTCCCTACAGCAAGCTCACCAACGTTTTGCACAACACTGGCCGCGCGTCACATAACTACTACCTCCCTTTCTCCTGATCCTCATGGGCCTCCTACGGACGTGTCCACTACTGGTCCTACGCCTCCTACAGCCGTGCCCATAATTTCTCCCTCCACGACGCATCTGACAGCTCCTATCAGTCTCACCTCCACCGGTGCTGTGGTTACTCTGGTCGCGCCCGAAAAGTCAAATGCTGTCGGAGCGATTGCCGGTGGTATTGTTGGTGGCGTTGTAGGATTATCGCTGTTCACATTAGTATTCTTATTCCTCTGTCGACGTAAAGCCCCCTCTCCTCCATCCTCCGCTTACGACCCAATGATGGCCTCGCAGAATCCCACCAGCTTTGGTGCCTAGCCTTATCTATCCAATCCGGCGTCACCTGGCCCCTATCCATCCACTACGGGATAACTGTGCCTTATCCATCCACTATGGGATCACCTGGCCCTTATGGACACACTCCGGCACCTGGATCCCCTCGATGTTCCCTTCAAAATACCCGCACCTGCCCCTCCATCCGCGGCCGGTGGAATGCAAGTGTACCCAGCCACCTATGCCAACGGCCCCAACTAATTATACTAGCACTAGCGCCACAAGTGGCGGTCAAGTGCGATCTACTACGATGGAGTGCCCCGAAATTATAAACGGGTGATATCTCACCTGTGGTTGCCTCCAAATAAGTATGCTATACGACCACTCTTCTCAAAGTCAACACGTTTCCGTAATCTAATTCATGGGTCAACGCTTCCTATTCCTTTATGGCCCTACGGACTCCGTAGCTTGCCCGTAGCACTCTTTTTAGTAGCAGTGCTTTATCGGGAATGTCACTGGGTTTGTGAACCCGTTCGGGTTGAGGTCACATTCAAGTTGCCGCCATTGGCCTCAAAAACAAACAATGACAGGCTATGATTTTTGTTTCCACTCTCCCTTGTCACCTGTGTCGCCACCTTCTACACTTACTGCCTCTCTAGCTGTGCGCTCAGTCTAACGACAGGCTGTATGGCAGCCCCGACCTCCATGGATTGGTTTGAGAACCCATTGGCACCAGTTAGTGCTTGGAAGTCCGGTCCAGTCCGGTTTTTTGTCGAAATTCAACAAGACCGGGACCGGGACCGGTCTTCCCAGGTTGAAAGACCACGAAAAACCGGACTGAACCGACGTCAACCAGTTCAGTGCGGTTTTAGTCGGTTTTTTACGGTTGCAAGACCGGTCTCAACCAGTTGCAGTCTCAACTGGTTGACAACTGGTCTTGGACCGGTCTTATTGCTGTAGATACCAATGTAGAGTCCTAATATATATATATATTCTGTAATTACTACCCAACGACATCACTACTACTATTAACGTTGAGCTGCCGTGTTGACGTTGGGCTCGCCATGTCGAAGATAGGCTTGCTGTATTGATGTTGGGCTGTTCACGTCAACGTTAGGCTCCCCCCGCGTCAACGTTGGGCTTGCCATGTCAACATGGGACTCGCCGCGTCAATGTTGGGCTTGCCTGGTTGTCCTTGGGGTTTCGGGCTCACCTCGTTGACGTTGGGCTCACTGCATCGACGTTGGGCTTGCCACGTCAACATTACGCTTGCTGTCGTTGGGCTTACCACGTTGTCGTTAGGGTTGCTACGTCAATGTTGTGACCGTTGAGTAGTCGTGGGGCTTGCTACGTCATCTTTGCGGTGGCTGCATCGACGTTGGGCCATCATCGGGAATGGTCGCGGGGAAGGAAATGGGGTTGCGCGTGGGTAGTCGTTGGCCAAGCGCGGGCATCACAGTGTGATGTGGGGGGGAATGTAAGTACTGAGGTACTATTAGTTCCTCGTCATTGCAGGTAGGGAGTGGCGAAAGGAGATGCAACCACAATCCCAATTGTGGTCACATCTCCTCAACCTCACGCACCTCATGAGTCTCCCACAACATGGGTCTCTCCTCGTGTTTTCATACCCCTCCACACCCGACAATGCTCCTTCGAAGTCGTTAAATTGCAGCCTACATCCCTCGTTGGAGGGGAGAGGCCCATCGTTGGGGGGGAGAGGCCTGTTGCATCGAAGGAAAGTGCGGGGAAACCTAAAAAATGAGTATCAAGTTAGAAAAACTCATCTTAAACACAAATGGCATACCTTTCATGTCATGTTGTGTTCGCCGAGACGAGAGGGAATTCGCAGAAGGGAAGAAGGTCGTCATGACGAACACGGTTGATCACATTGAAACTCCGCTCCCGATGGCAATTTCTGGCAAGTTCGCAATTGGTTAAACTCTGAGACAGAAATGCTACATAAATGTTTGGAGACTGCAGTAAATTCTTACCTTACTTTTAGATGGCAAAGACTGGTTGAGACCGGTTAGACCGGTCTTTTGTCGGTCTTGAAATTTCAAAAATTGTGAGAGACCGAAGACCGGACCGCGGTTGCGGTCTTTGACGGTCCTGGGAATTTCCGGTCTTGGGCGGTCTGGGTCCGGTTCGGTCTCGGTTTTTTTGCAGTCTTGAGACTGGACTTCCAAGCACTAGCACCAGTCAGTTTCTCACCAGCCACTTACACCCGACCATGTTTGATTCAACCACCACCTACTGGCAGAATGATATATCACGGGTATGTAGTTAGATCACAAGCCTGATACATTAAACGGTCTAACTACATACACATTTTGATATATCACACTACATACCGCCTGCCTTCTTGCATCCCTCGGCACTGTTTCTGCCTTAGATCTCAGTTTAAACTCAGCCCAGAGGCCCCTGCGTGACGGGCCAATTGAACCTGTGAGGTGCGCCTCAACTCCTGATTGGGACAATCAAACCCGCCTCATGTCCCAATTAGGTGCAGGAAAACAAATCGATGAAAAACATAATATATTCTGCTACAACTACAGAGGGTACCTTTCATATCGCCTTTCTCGCACTATTATACCCCACAATCCCTACGCATTTACATGCGCCATCGCTTGTTCACATCTCCAGCTGTTCATTCCCATTCGTACACCCCACATTTGCGTTCGCATGCCCTCCCAGTCATATGCTCTTCATGTTCTTCGGTCATGCCAAGGGCCTTTCGTACGCATGAACGAACCCAGTGGTTTGTTCGCACTACCCAGAGCGCTCCATATGGCAAACGAACTGAGGGTTCGTTTGCAAGCCCTGTGCCTTTTGCCACATCGCAGTGCATGCCAGGTGGCGGCCGCGAGTTTTCGCTGTGTGCAAGTGATGGAAAGGTGAGTAGCTGAGGGCAGTGGCAGCCGGGGTGGGCGTAGGGGCGGTGGGAAAGGGGGGCAAGGCCCAAGGCTGCTGTAGTTCTTCACTGCTGTGAGCGGTGGAGGTGTTGGCTGTAGCTGGTGAGGCCTTGAGGGGTTGCTATCGTACAGGGCAGGGTTGGGCTTAGCTGCTTAGGTCATTGGCTGTGGGGTGTTGATGAGCTGGTGATGGCATTGGGCAGCTGGTGGGGTCGGAATGGCTGGGAACGTTCACGTGGGCGGCAGTGTGTAATGGGGGTAAAAAGGGTGCACCTGTGGACCCAAATGTTGTTGTCATCAGTAGATAGTAGTAAAAGGGAGGTGAAGGAAGGTGAACAGAAGTTCGCCTTTTCACGTACCTGGTGGGTCTCCCACATGATGGGTATCCCCTCACATTACTTATCCCCAGCCCAACACTATCTCTAACACCTATAATGACGCGAAATAACAGCCCACATCCCTCGTTGGAGGGGAGAGGCCGAGGTGGTTGTTGCTGGCATGGCGTGTGGGCCTAAAAGAGAGAATAAAGTGAGTAGACCGACTATAGAAGAGCTATAGAGAGCTTACATACCTTTTTGTGCATTCTAGCATGTCCATTGGGGACAAAGAGGCATTGCGAGAGGAGAGGAGGAGTGGCGATGGTGGACAGACAGAGGAAATTCCGGCTTGTCATTGTTTTTTTTGGAAGGCAATGGTGGCAAATTTGGAAAGGATCATGAACAGGATCACAAACTATCACGAACAGTTTTGCGCCAGGCGCCTAGATGACATACTACCTGGTTAAACTCGACTATATATTAAGTATTTTAGTTTCATCATGTGTAGTAGATACTTTTATCAAGTTAATTTCTCAAATATTGGCAGTCACGCAAGTATTAATGGCAGTGGAATTTGGGGTCATGACTTCAGTGCTAGGAGAAACTTATGAGGCAATAATGCTTGGAAATTCTGTACAATATGTGCCCACGATTTAAAATTACAGGAATGTCTCGCAGCCATGTACCAACTGAACTTTCTTTGGTGTCATTTCATCTGGTTACTATTTCTTGGAATCACTGAGTCTGGGTCTACTACACCCATCACTGTGGCATCACAAAAACTTTCCATCGAATTCACAGTTATCAATTGATCATGGGAAATGAAAACAATTTATAACAACTACTGTATGGATAGGTAAAATACAGGAAGCGGCATTTATGTAGGTAGTACTGATCTAAATTAGGGATTGGCATGGGTAACCCTGGGGTTTTCCAGGGCTACCCGCACCCGTACCCCAGAAAACCCATACCCGTGCTCAGGGGTACGGGTACGGGTACGGGTTTCGCAAAAACCTGGGGGGTATACAACCCGTGCACGGGTATGCCTCCAAAACCGACTGAAAAACCTCGCAACAGCAGTGCAGGTGTCAATTGACACCGCCGTGCAGCATTGCGAGGTTAAATTCGGTGGTGGGGAGTTGGTATATCACCCATGGGCCGCTCGTCATTGGTATAGTAGTGGGTGGCATTCATGTTTGTGCTCGCGTTTCATCCTCGTGTTCGGGTACATGTTCTTGTGGGCGGTTCGTGCTGACACAGGTGACAGGGTGCGGATAGTTGCGATCGTCTAACCCACCCATCTTGGCTCAATGAGCATTCGCAAGGAGGCGTAGGGGGTAGAGGGACCACGTGTCGTGTACATGCATGTTGTGTTCGTGGGTTGGCGGCCTTGACGCGTTCGTCTTTTTTTTCGCCATGTGTGTTGGGCCGTGCTTCTGGGGATTTCGTGGGTGATATGGTCGTTGTGGTGCTAACAAATCAATTTTGTCAGTAGCCGGTGATGACTCAGGTGAACGCGCACCAGCATTTAGTTTGCCCTGCCTCCAACCTCTCACAATCTCGCCCCTCGCTTCTCCTGCTAGCCCATACTTGCTATATATCCTTCAATTTCAATGAACCATGCCCACATCCCTCATTGGAGGGGAGAGGCAATGTGGTGTTTATTGGCAATGTTGCGCTGGCAGCGCTTGAGTGGTGGAGAGAAGAGATTTTCTGTAATAAAGCAAACTTAGTAGAATAAAACATCCAATAAACATAGTTGCTCACCTATTTTCACATTTTCGAGGCCAGATGGAAGTCGAAAGAACAGCGGTTGATTGCATTTTCAAGCGGAGTTTTAATCCCTGGGCTAACCCGCCAACCCGCTCTGCGGGTACGGGTATGGCGAGGGTTAGATAAACCCAACCCGTACCCGTACCCCAGGCCAACCCGGGGCACTTACTGTGGGTTACTCATACCCGTGACAATCCCTAATCTAAATTAACAAGAGACCTCGGAAACTCACTAATAACTCACTAATTTAATATCCCTCTCATTCGAACCAGCTCAGCACCGTTACCATTGGACGCGGTGGTGGCGGCATAGGCATCAGCCATTGTGTGCCAGCTGTCAACGTGGTGTGTAAAAGCAGGAGCGTTCAGATGCGCTCGTGCACTGCGTTCATTTGGGCATTGGATGTGAAGCCATCAGGTGGTATTGGTAAGGTACCATGCGCCAGTGTCGCAATGTACATTGGGTGCATGTAGGCGATCGCATTCAGTCCTAAGGCAGGGTGGTTGCCAGTATCTGCAAGAGAGGGAGGAAGGGGTTCCTGAGCATCCCCACGTACCTGGCGGATCTCGCAGACAGCGTGCCTCCCCTCGCATTTCCTACCTGCCCCTACCACATACGCGCTCCGAAATTGGGCCTCGACACCCAGTCGGCAGGGGGGGAGATGCCAGCAGTTAGGTGCTGGGAACCAACGCGAATGCAGCGGAATCTGAAAACCGAGTTGATACAAAAACATATAAGTATATTACATACCTGTTTTCGAGTACTGGTAGATATGTTGGGGCAAGCGAAGCTGTGAAAGGGGACAAGGGAAGTGGATGCCCGAGCAACCCAAAGTCGCTTCCAGGCCAAGACCAAGCGGAACAGCATTACGAGCAAGGCAGCATGTGTAGGGGCCACCTGAGTTATACCTGGTTCCTTGCTCGTCGGTGGTGCCCTGCTCTGCCTGCTGGTGGCTGATGACATGGTCAGCCGATTCTCCAAGTGTCTGCTGGTGCGTGGATGATGACGTGGTGCCCACATCCCTCAATGAGGGGAGGGGCGAGGTGTTTCCAGCAGTTGAGCCTGAGGCTTGAGGCCTGAAGTGCTTGGCTGTGGTGGTGATACGGGAAGAACGGCGAGCGGGTGTGCAGCGCGCCAAATGTGGAATGGCGGGTGCCAAGCCAATTGTGCCATTTAGGGAAGCAGCGGGTGATGGCAAAACAGGATTTCCCGCGCATCAAGTAATGCCGAGGGCGCCGTGTTTTTGGTGGTGCTGTGAAGAAGCCGTACTGCAGGTCAAAGAAGGGTGAGCGGTATGTAGTGTGATATATCAAAATGTGTATGTAGTTAGATTGATTAATGTATCACAGTTTTAGTCTAATTACATACCTATGATATATCATATTGCCAGATAGGCCTGATTCAACTTGACCACAACAGATGCCTCACTTCTCCCTAAGCAGATCTCCCCTTCTACAGATGTTTAGGCAGTATAGGAAATAAGAATGAGGGGTGTTGGTGGGGGAGAGGCTGTAGGAATCACAGTGTAAGTCCCAAGAATGGCAGTCACCGTCTCCTTTTTGTCGCCACTTTGATGGCGCTCTCAGCTTCCGCGTTAAGTGGAAGGTAAATCCTGTGGCAGGATTTGAAGCATAGCAGAGAGGAGCAAGGTGGGCGAAAGTGCAAAGCACTTTCCCGACACCTGCTCTCGCATCCTGTCCTAACCAGGGTGTCTGAACAAACGCTGCGATACCCAAATATTAGGAGCCTGGTGACGCATTGGAGCGTGCGAGAATACCCAGATATTAGGAGACAGGCCTAAAACTAAAATTAAAAGGTAAATAAGTTAAGAGAACGTACCAAGAGAGAAGTTAAAAATCAATTGGGTCCTCTAAATCGAAGCCGCAGAGGGTGGGTCGCAATGTGCAAGACCTAAGGGTTTGTTGGAGGATCAGTAAGGGTTAAGGCCATAGTTCCAGACAGCCATGACACAGAACAGTCAGGTAGAATATTAGCCAGAAAAGGATTAGTAACCAACAAAACGTACTGAATGTAATTGGGGAGAAAAGATCCCTGATATAACATGGGTATGGTCAATCCTTCATGAAATGAGGAGCATTAGCAGGGGATGGTATTGAACTTAGAGCTATGACATGCTTGCTGCAAAATGTCGCAACTGGTGCAGAAAATCTTATTTGATAGATAGGATAAGCTGCACTATCAATTCAAGGAGTGGAGTAAGTTCGTAATGATCTCGAAGCACATCTTGCGAGCCATCGTTCAGAAGAAAAATAAGGCATCCGTTCATACAGTGACGGAGCATCTAGCATGTTGCATGATGCCTATGGAACAGCTTGATGGCAGATCCGCAAGCCGTCATCCTACCAAAATATGCGTATTCACTTGAAAAGGGGTCGGAATTGTCAGCGGAGCATACATTGTATATATGCAACCCAACGGTACAGCCCATGAGCCATTATCCCATCAAAGGGCACCCACTTAAAAGTGGGCAAAAAGGTCTGTATGGTGCGTGGCGTACTTCTGCAGCTCGGCAGTAAGCCCCGCGAATATTCATCCCACTGAGGGGCAGGGTATCCACTAGCAGAGAAGCGATGTGATGTGATGCATGGTGTGTTAGCGTCTGCACATCTCGAAGGTGCACCTTGCAAACCTGTCATCTCATCAAGTGGCAGGGTATCCGCTGGCAGAGTGGGTAAAGCATGTTGCGCAGTGCATATTGCGTTTGCACGGCTCAACGGTGCACCCCGCGAGCCGTCATCCCGAACTACAGGGCATCCACCTGCAGAGTGGGCATAGCGTGTAGCATGGTGCATGTTGTATTTGCACAGCTCAACGGTGCACCCCGATGGGCCGCCATCCTGCCGGGTGGCAGGGCATCCACTGGCAGTGGGAGAAGAAAATAGCATTTGCATGGCTCGGGGTACTGGAGTTGCACCTGCGCACCACCTACTGGCAGACTGATATATCACAGGTATGTAGTTAGATCAAAAGCCTGATACATTAATCGGTCTAACTACATACACATTTTGATATATCACACTACATACCGCCTGCCTGTTTGCATACCTCGGCACTGTTTCTGCCTTAGGTCTCACTTTAAACTCAGCAAATGAAACTATCAGCGTGGCCCATGGGCCTCCTTGCGCATCAAGCGCGCCTGCCTTCTTGGGATGCACCCGCCTCACATCCTGATCGGGAAATACCTTCCGGATTGGGCACTACACAAATCAAGCATACAAAACGGCTTAATAGCCATGGGTTACTACTGCTTACATTACACCATGCTATCTACTCTGTCTACCTCTTCCTCACCGCCAGCAAGCCCCCGATCCGCCATCTCAATGAACGCCAGGACATCATGCCACTGCTTCGCGAAACTCGCAAACAAGCGCCGCCGTATAGAAGCCTGGCGTAGTGCGTAGGCTCTCAGACCCTCCTCAAGCGGTCCTTTGTTCTCCGGAGAAGTTGAGGGGCGGCTGGCGTCGTTAACTCTTTGGGGAGCACGGAGCGCACATTCCTTCCATCGATTGTCGTCCCACTCCAGGAATGCGAGCACTCGGCGCATCTCCTCATGCAGGAGCTTGACCTCTTCCATATACCGCATTGCGCGTGCATGAGAGCGGCGCCATTCAACCCTCAGGGCTATTTATTTAGTTTAGTAGTTAGCTCATACTTACTATTAACTTGGAGACACGTACCTTCGTCTCCTGAACCACCTCCCAGAACACCTATTGTCCAAATCCACGATGGGCGCCGCTTCCCCTCTGACTCACCCATCAATGCCTCAGATAAGCCACGAACGTCCTCAGCCTTGAGGACAGGTAAGGTGTCGGCCCAGTCAGGGACTATCAGCGGATCTGAAAGTGCCAACATTGCATCGCGTGATCTGCGATACTTCTCAGCTGCTCTATTTACCTTAGCTTGACATTTGTTGATTGCGGTATTGGCGCGGGTGTTGTGGCGGACTCCCCGGGAATATTTGTCCTTTCGCTGGAAAAGGTGGGTGCGAATGCGAAGGTGCTGACGCATTTCATGAAGTGCGTCATGTGCTCGCCCTTCTCGGAGCCGAAACTCGTATTCCCGAAGGTCTGGCTGCTGAAGAGGCATCCGGAACTTGTAGGACGAAGGAAGGTGGAGTGGAATATCCTGAGGTTTGTAGGGTACGATGCCATCTGGCTTAGCCTTTGCATCTCATTGTCGAGTGATACGCGCTTCAGGCATGGACTGCTCTTGGAGCTCAATCCAATTCGCGATGCGGCGGCGTAAGTGGTTTGAACGTTCAACCAATGACACAATCTGTTTGGATGTTGGATGCAGTCCCAGAGCCTTTAAATCTTCTGCAAGTCGGTGCCTAATCAACAACTATCAATATTGGAATACTTACAGGTAACAGATCGAGGTGAGAGTAGACGCACTGATCATCCTCTAGCCGGAGGCCATTCAAGATGACCACAGATGGATGATCATCAGCTTGTGACCCTTCCAAGTCCACCAAATAATCCTGCTCCCCCTCTTCTACCTCTTGTGCAAGCTGGAGCCGAACCAACTGCTCCGAAACCACTATCGAATGCCATGTCAGAATACACGAGTTATAAAACAAAGTATGTCTTATGCCACTTCTCCATCTTGAAAGGGTTGGGTGCATTCGGGTTGTCCTCCCACAACTCCACTGCTGCCCGCCATTGTGTGACTAGCTCATCGGAGATTGTAACTTCAAAGTCTTGGAATGCGAGGATCTGGTTGTTTCGCATCGGCACCGCATCTTGAATCTTTTTCATTAACGTGGATCCTTAATTAATTTAAAGTAAGCAAGTGAATACAAAGAACAGTGTATGTATCGAATGCGTACCCATTTTGATTATCTTCTTCCAGTTCCAATCGCCGAAGTGGTCATCCAAAGTATCGCGTCGTGATCCTGGTCCCATTTCCTTGGTACTCTGCGCAGCTGGGTTGATATTTGCCCAACCTTGCTCGGGCGCCTCACCGTCAGTCCTCCCAACGCCCTTTGTAAGGTTGAATGAAAACCCCAGGTTACATGCCTCGACATGTGCTGGAAGGTGGAACTTGGGAATGAGATAGCGAATGTGCTGGATGCTGTTCGACAGAGCTTCCTCGGGAGGGAAGATCTTCATCCGTTCACCAAGCTTCTTGTGCCATTGACACGCAATATCATATGAAATCACGAGGCATAACAAGGCAGTGGCGAACAGGGTTTTGACAAGGACGTAGTCTGTGTGGAGATACCTGGAGAACATCAGAAAGTGCATACGTAGTCAATATAATGGGCTTACTTCCCACCCAATTGAATGTCTCCAACACCGTTTGGCTGTTTGAGATTATGGCGGGCGCAGTCGACGGTCATAACACCCGAGGCGGCAAGACCACGTGCCTCTTGATCGGGCTTGTTAACGGCGTCGTGGTTGACGCAGGTGCTACGCTGAGGAATGGTTGTTGGTTAGGGCACACAAATGTTCAGTAGAGTAGACAACGTCGTACCTCTTGTTTCTGGTCCCAATGCTTCTTTAGATGATCCTGGTATGGCTGGTTCTTCACGAAAAAACCCCAACCATCGTTCAACCCGGGATCTCGCTCCTCAGAGGAGATCTTCTTCCTTTTGAGCCGGAAATTCCCATCCAGTGCGATGAAGAGGGCATACAAGAATCTGGATATTGCAAAAGGTTAGTGCAAGAAATTAACAGAGTACTAAACGTCACACAGTTTAGCTGCTGGTGCGAGGTTCCAACCAGGTGGTAAATTGATTCCTGGGTGCGGGCATGCGGGGCAAAGCAAAGCCAGCTCTCCGGGTTTTGTGCCATTGATACCGCCTTCATCATGCTCACGTCTGCCGCGTTTCAACCCCTTCAAGTTCCGCCACTGGCGGATGATTCGCATGAACTCGTCGTACCGGTCCTGGGAAGGTTCAGTAAAAAAAGAACTTAAATATTATTTAAAAACAACTCACTGGACTAGAATTCACACCAACGTTGTCGGTGTACCGGGAAAGTGTGTTGCAAAACTCATAGCCAGTGCACTTTGATTCGAATGAAAGGATTTGGAAGAGTTTCATTACGCGAAATGTCGCTGCGGATTTGGGGTTCATCGACATGACTGGATACAGCGAGGTTCGAAGGAGCTGGACCTCCGCAGACTTGGCTCCTTCGCAACTGCAATAATCGAGGGCCACCTCGTGTATTCCGTTGCAGTCGATAACAACAAAGTCGTCATTTGATGATCGTTTTGGGTTGACGCAGGTAACCCCGGGGGGGTGCCCAAGCTGAACGTGGAGACCGAGGGATTTCAAAGAAACACGCTCAAAGAAGGATTCATTCCAATGCTAAAAAAATGCGAAGATTTCAGTACTGTCAGGGGTGGAAACAATCAGCTACGAACATCAATGGTGTGGAAGGGTGTGCGCCGATGTGTCGCAAGAATACATGGCTTACAAAATAACTGATGCCCAAAGCAGTTGGTGCAACGATAGAGAGGGTGTGGGGCAGAACACTCTCCACACGGTGTCCTGGTATATGCTCCCCGCCCCTCGAGCCTCAACATTTCATCCAATGCCAGCCCGCGGCTGTATTCCGTCCACTGCTTCATTGGATTATCCTAAAATACCATCTTCAAGAAAAATATTGAATCAGAAAAATGCTGGTTCCCTTACCGATGCAGTCCGAGCTCGCTTGGCTTTCAGGCCATGGTCTTCATCCCATGCGGCGCTAAGCTCTGGATCCATGAGGCCGTACTCTTGGCACATCGCCTCAAAATTCATCTCAAAGTCATTGTCAATAGTGAAGTCATTGCTGCTAGACGCTGGGGTATCCAAAAATAGGAATGGCTTGGGTGCGGGTTTTGGAGTATTTGAATGCTCAGCAAATGCATTGATGATGGACGACTGTGTGCCTGCCGGTGTTGCATTGAAAATGGTATGAGGATGGAGATCCCGGGGATGTTCTCGTGGTTGCTGTACCGATTCATCATCGGAATCGCTTTCCTGATAAGTTTCTGCAGTCCAGCCAGCGCCGCGAGTACTCGACTTTCCAATGCGTCATGATCGCTTCATGGCTTTGAATGCATACACTGGTAAGCAAACAGTGTCTGGGCCATTGTTCCTACTCACCTATTCCACAATCCAAAAAACTGCAACGCACTCTAATCCCACCGACGCCACTGAAAAAAATTATGAAACGCCTGAATTAGTAGGCGACCCATCAGGAAAGTGCCCTGGCTGCGTATTGTGCAATTGAAAGCTGAATTTCACCAGGGTGGACAGAATTGTTCCTGTGGCCACATACCCAGAAGAAATGAGGCGACCCATCGGAAAAATGCATTAGCTGCGTATGGCCCAATTGAAAGCTGAATCTCACCAGGGTGGACAGAAGTGTTCTGGTGGTCACACCCAGAAGAAATATCGATGACTTTGTTTTTAACCAGTAGATCAGCGAAATTGCTAAGTTAGCGAAGTACGAGTGGATTTACCTGTCCCAACTTTTCCTCACATGAAATGCCACCATACTTCGGCCCACTCTCAGCCAATGAACCTACTCTCAAGGGGCTTTCCAAAGACGAGGCCCTCAACTCGATTCACAGCAAAATTAGATGGGCGATCAAGCAGCTTGCTCCTCCCAAACCTCACAGACCACCGCCTCACAACCCTCTCCACAAGGAAACTGGACCATGGCTTTCTCTTGGAACTGGTCCAGGCGGCCAGAAGCATGCGGGGCGCTGGTACCAAATTGTATGTTCCTTGAATCGTACATCCCACTCATTGAGTAATTATTTTTCTCTAGTGCACAACCTGCGATCCTGCGATCCTGCAATTTCTCACTGCACCCCTTGATGAGCAGTATATACAAGGCTGTCTTCACTAATCTCGTCAACATGTATCACGAAGTTAAATTATTTTTTGACGACGAACAAGATGGTGCCGCTGTTGCTATAACTGAAGCCGATGAAGATTCTTAGTATATTACTTTCTTTTACGTATTCCACTGCCACCTCTCTCTGAAAAATGTTCGATTAAGTTGTGGTCGAGGGGGTCTTTCCGAACAGGTCTGCCAGGATGCAGGCCAGGTAGCGATAAAGCTTTGGAGCGGATGCCGCAAGTGCGCCAGGGTTCGCATAAGGTGAGATCGCAACACACGCGCAACCGACCCCTCACTGGACTGAAACCCCACTATGCACAGAATATGCAGGGATTTGAGTATTTTTCGGATCAGCCGGTACATCGCCTTGGTGTGGACAAGATCCCTGGTTCCTGCGGGTTAAAGTTTGAATTTGTCAACAACAAATAGTGTCGCGAATTGGTCGCGAAAGCCTGGAGTCAACACTTACAGTCTGTCCCCCTTCAAACATGCAACGCATCCGATTCGTGCACATGGTGTTTCATGCTTGACGGGCTGGTGGCGTAGACGTGCGGTTAGTTTGGAACGGCAGTTGTTTCTCAACTTGAATGGACCGAGGCCCAGGGTTTCCAGAAGGGTATGCAGGGTGGTTCGACGATTCAGGCTCCGCGTCTGTCTCGCATTCAGTTAGCGGGGATAGAGGGCATAGCAAAACCCTTAGGCCATCGCAGTCAGACAAGCCCTGCTCGAAATGCTCATCTTCAAGTGTGAATGCAGAAGCTCCAACCTACTCAAGATTTGGTAAAAAAAAAATAAGCGCTTAAAGCTACATAGTGCAGGCTCTCTCTGCATGTTAGGTGTCTGAAGGTGTCCGTTGTGTTGCCATAGAGCCTTTGGTTAGACTCAGCGCACAGCATCGTGAACACCCCTCCACCCACATGCACGAAGAGGAATAGCACGCAAGATAAACTTGTACTTACTTTTCAAAGGGTATAACTAGAGAGTTTCGTGTTGCTCGTCTCCATGGGTGGTGTAAGTGAAAGATGTGTCATTGTTTGTTATGGAGGTCAACAGCATTTCCAAACACCCATTTTAAGCAAAATGATCACGAACAGGATCAAGTGATCATGAACAGCATCAAGTGATCACGAACAGTATCAGGGGATCACGAACGATCACGAACGGTTTTGAGTCCAGAATGCCAGCTTGAAGGGCATTCTCTCCCTTATACAAGCAAATATTGCCTAGAGATATACGTAGTACACCTTTGACACTTAAATAAATTGATTTTTATGTTGAGATTGCTTGCTGTTGTTGCACATTTCATACTGAGCTTGAAGTCCAGAAACCGAGCGAGAATGATCTTGGACTTGAAGAGGCTTTCGAACTTCACTGCCCTAGTATATGTACTAACAGGCAAGCACACCATTTTATTTATGTTTTGTACACTATTAACTAAAATTGTCCACTGCCCGTGTTGCTCTGTAAGTTTAAGCTCCCGTTTGCATTCAAGCATTAGTGGTTGGATGAGCGCTAGTGCTAGCGTGTCTGATCACATCAAATATTGATGGGACATTGGCCGGTTCTAAACACACGCGTCGCACCACAACCACAACATGACATCATCCAACTTGAAGCGGAAGGACTCCAATAAGAAGTCAAGCCAGAGGTATTATGAAAAGTACACATCCCCCCTCATCCAACCCGGATTTTACAGCTTCATTCCCTTCCAGAAATAAAGAAACAGAGAATAAAAAGGCCAGCGATCGTATGAGAAAGCTCCAGTTCAACAGGTTGCGTTTTCACTGGTGTTTTTTTCATGTTAATCTCGCTGATTCTTCTCCAGGGCTGTTGAGAAAATCATGACGGAGCTCAAGGCGCCTCGTGAAGGGAGTTCGAGCACACAGTCATCCAAGGAGTCCTGCCCTTCTACACCTACTGGTGACAGGGCGTCTGATGCAGGGAAAAGTGAGATATCAGTGACGACGGACCACCTCTCGGAGTACATTCATATGCTTATTGTATTCACAGCTACTGATATATATATAAATAGGGAGCTGAATAAAAAGAACGAGGAAGAAAGGTTGCAAGCTGAGGAGAAGGAGGTTGCGGCTCTGCTCATCTTGGAGGTGGACTATGAAGGCGACACGGCGATGGACACAGAGTGCGAGGACGGCAAGTTGGAATATGTGTCAGATTCCGAAGGGGATCTTCTCCTGAGTCCTCCTGCAGGGCTCCAGTCCCCCTCCAGGTATAGATATATGTTTTGTCTGCATGTGCCCCATATACACTGCCAAGAAAGTTGAGAATGATTCCTTAAGGAGCAGCAGATATATTTACGGAACATTGACGGTTATAAAATTCCAAATGTTATTATGGGCAGGTAATGAACATGCCCATTGTGGTACAATCACCCCATGGGTATAGATGAATTGGATGCATATTTTCGCCTGCATGTGCCTTACGTACACTGCCAAGAAATCTGAGAATGATTTGTTAGGAGTTAAATTGTGGAACATTCACGGTTATAAAATTCCAAAATATTTATTATATGCAGATCACGAGAATGCCCATCGTAGTACTACTGATCATTACTGTTTACAAATGATGGTCAGGATGGACGCCTCCTTGAACATTTCCACGGATCCAAGCATGATCATAGGCCGCAAGTGCTGACTCTTTGGTGCTGTGCCACTTGTAGCATGCGCGAGACCAGCCGGTCACAAGTGGGTTTACTTCATGCCTGTTTCACTATTCAGTTAAAATGTCCAGGAAGCTTTGGATTTAATGTACCACTCCTGGTAGATACCGGTGTAGCGGCCCACTGTCACAACAAACCAGGGCCCGGCATCGGGTGCACTAACAATGTCCGGAAGCACCTTGAGCACTGTAGGGTGAATGCCTCGGCTGGAAAGAGCACAATTCGTAAGATAAACTGGGGCAAGTTGCCCAGGCGTGGGAGGCGGAGGAATTGGGCCAGGCGCGATAGTAGGGAAAGTGGCAGGAACGGTAACTGCAGTGGGGCTTGGTGCAGCAACAGAACTCGTTGGAGGGCCAGTGGTTGTGGGCGCAGGCAGCGCTGTGGGGGTATGTGTGGCCAATCCCGTCTGAGCGGGTGTAGCTGGCACATTTGCTAACAGGAGTGTCAGTATTGGAGAAACCTAAGCATCGTGTTCTTACCTTGGAGGGTCAGCGTGAGGCCCTGGATGGAAGCGATCAACGCAAGCAACGTATCATCGTTGATTGCAGGGGTCACTTCTTGTTTTGCCATGGTGCGGGTTAAGTGGGTGAGTGGTGAGTATCACCGTGGGCTAACCACACATCTTTTATGTGTATTCGTGCGGTGTGGTGCGTTCAAACGCATCAAGGAACGAGATCTAGTCGATCTGTGAACATGAGGGCCAATAGAATTGGCGAGTAACCGCGTTGGGAAGGAGTGATGGGTTGAAGTTAATATAGCCCAATAAGGGTGCAAGGGGGGAGGGGAAGATGGGGGGAAAACATAACAATAAATTTAATACGAAAAAGAGGATGAATAAATATTCATACCTTCAAACTCTACACTGCTTCACATCGTCTCCTTTCTCTGATATGGCTCCACCAAATTGGGCCACCAGCGAGCAGCTCAAGTTCCTCCACAACTACATCCCTATCTTTGTCGACCACACTGTGAAAGAAACTCAGTCAAAGTTCTGGCCACGGTTAAGTGAAGATTGGTTTAGCCGCTGGCCAGAGCTTGATGTCCTCATAAAGGATGGTCACCTTCCACCCCAGGCCGGCACTTCCAATCCTGATGCGCCAGAGGATCCCGACACAGGCAATTCGAGATACCGACTGACCAAGGAGGAACGTGAGCTCTACAGGGCAGCCATACAGATGCGCAAACAGGTCAACTTACTATAACTTAGTAATAATATGACTTACTGACGCGTTCCCCCCTCAGAAATTGCAAAACTGGATTCATAATAACAGCAGAAAAGTGGCTGGTGCGTCTAAAGTCTCCAAAACGCGTATTACGACATCTACGTTGGGTCTTCTCAACCCATGCAAGTGCCAGTGCATGCGTCAAGAGCAGGAGGTGTACCATCACCTTTATCAGGAGAAGCTCGAGAAACTGGTGAAAACCGCGCTTGCAGACCGGCTTCCAGAGCTCCAGAACGTTCCCACAAGTACCGACGGTGAGAACGACAGTGACGACAGCAGTGATGGGCAGGATATGTCCAAGGGAAAAGCTACAGAGACCAGCAGTTTGAAGAAGATCCGGGCGCTTCATATGAAAATACGACGCGAGGTTCGCGCAGAGGCATGGGCGAACGAAACCGCAGAGGTACGACGTCATGTCAAGGAAGCGATGATACGTGAGAGGGAGGGGGTAGCCGAGAAAAAGGGTGGCGAGGAAAAAGTGGGATTGGACCGATCTCCTGAATCCCGAGAGCTATGAGTTTCTATTTGACGCATTAAGTCCCAGAATTTGACTCAGTAACCCCGACAGTGTAATTAGTAACCTCATGGGTGTGCTGAGAGACACCTGCGCTGAGATATATCGCCTGTCTGGGTGGTCTACCATTGCGCTTACTGGTGGACCGAATCCAGCATTGAACAACAAGATATCGCTTCAGACGTGAGTTACTTTGAGTGGCTGTGTTTGACACTGTTGATCATAGAAGTTATCAGCGTTACCTTCGGCCAAACCGCCGCAGGCAATTCTTTCAACGAGTCTTATGCCGGATTTCAAAACGATTTTGTACAACCATATCTCGCATGGCTCAAGAACGTCTATAGTATGTAACTCTGTTTATTAAGATTAATGTGTGTTTCTGATAATCGGTTAACTAGCTGATCCCCTCCGAGTTAGCGCACCAGTAGACACATCTGAAGATGCTGCGTGCGAGGAAGATTCAAGACTAGTGGCAAATGCTTCTGGTTATGCCACGGAACCGCTTAGCCACAGCATCAACGAGTCAGCCGAGGACAACGAAAATTTCTTCAACTTGCTCCCTGAAAATCGCCACGTCACTCCAATTCCCGAAGAAAATCCCTTCGACCTCCTCCCCGAAAACCGTGATATCACTCCGATTCCCGACCTTCATTTGCATAGCGACAACGGCGGCCCTTCGGAGCCAATTTCCTGGGCATTTCAGTGCCAAGGCCTTGCCGATGCTTTGGACATAGATCCTCGAAGTTCCCCACTGGGTGTGTTCGGGGAGAACAGCTCCCCGTCACATTCTACCTCCAACCCTGCTACAGCTGTCAGGGATGTGCAGGTGGATACGGAGCCGGAGCCTCAAGGTTCACCACTCAGTGCGTTGAGAGAGGCATATCGTCATTCCCCATTGCCCACCCCCCCACGTCAGACCGCACCCCCCCCCCCCCCGCCGCTATCAGTGATGATCACATCGACCCAGATTTGTTGCAGCCTTCATATGCAGTAGCGAGCACAGGCATAACCCCCCCGAATCCTCACACCATTGATTCTCCAGCCAGTCCCCTGACTACCTCTCGGACAATAACTCAAGCAAGCGACCATCCTCTGATGAGTTTCTCCATTGCCAGGCCACAGTCCATTTACCGCACATTCCTCTCCGGGGATTTGTCCAGCTCCATGCCAACTTCAGCGGCTAACCCACCTGCAGCGTCTCCATGCGGAGGAACAGCTCCACTCACCCCACCTGCATCATCTCCACGCAGGAGTTTGGCATCAGCGGCAATCCTTGCATCGTTGACCGCCGCATCAACACCCACCTCAGCACCTGCTACTCTGTCCTCGACCGCCAACCACCCAATGAGTACGTCGTCAAGCCTGGGACCTGTTATGGGGCCATTGACCATCGCCACTCCACCTGTATCCCTTGCTACTCTGCCACCAGGACCCGCGAAAAAAAATGCAAAGGGAGGGCAACCCCACGGTCGTGGACGGGGCCAAGGAGGAGGGGGTCGAGGAGGGCAGAAAGGGTGAGGAATTAGAGCCGCGAACGAAAACATAGTGGAAAACGCCACCAATACCGATCCAGACGTTCACCAAGTCAGGCCCCTCTCTCCTGCTTCCCGCCGTCGAATCGACATCCTCAACAAACGGGTGTATGCTCCTGATGGCTCCTACCACAGTCCACCCCTCAGCGCCAACCATTCCATCAACGTTGACGGTATTCACCCATGCGTAACGTTCCAAGGACCTCCACCCGCCGCAGGACCCAAGAAACGCAGCCGGGACGTTGTTTCCGAGGCAGACATTATTCCAGGCAAACGGGCAAGGAAGGAGCCCGTAAGGACTAACTAGTTTACATAGCATATCCTGTGGTAGTTTAAAAATGCCCCCCAATTGATACCCCCCTAATTGAGCGACATTGAATGACAAAAATAAATTGAATACAATTACAGTGATATATCGCATTCGATATAAGTCCCTTAGATAGTATAATATATCACGCTAGCCATGATTTTCACCAAGTCCCTTAGATATGTGTGATATATCATGCCAGCCACAATTCTCTCCAAGTCGCTTAGATACATGTGATATATCACGCTGTCTTATTGGTAAGTATGCTGTTGGTCTGTGCCCCACTGAACGACAACAGCGAGCCACGTACATCCACGGAGGACAATTGAATTTTCATATTATATCACTGTATAAGGAAGTACGTTTATTGCTGTTTGCAATAAAGATGGCGACGCTGCCTTTTTGGGCCGAAATCAAAAATTTGAGAAGCCGTAGCCGCAAGGCTCATAAGTTCTTTAGTTCTGGTCGGATAGACCTAATTTTGAGTGATTAATAAAGGTGCGACGTAAGGCTACTGGAATATGTAAAAATTATTGGGAATATTTATGATTTTCGAAGGAAGCAAATTTGAGCCGAGGAGCCCTGCTTCTCATGTAGCATAACTTCGTCAATTATCGTCGTATGGACATTATTATAGGCTATTTAGAAAGGTACGAAGTAGGGCTACTTGAATATGAAGAAATATTGAGAAGTATCCATGGATACTTGACTCAGGGAGTGATGAACCCAGGTACCTTGATTCCCCCAAATTTCACCACAAAGCATGGCAAGGAAGGATAATATGGGTCATATTTTGCATGTAGAGCATACTTAGACATATTCTAGGTATATTTGGAGGAGTCAGGATATGTTAGAGCATGTATAGAGCCTCTGAGCAGTGCCAGCTGGCACATCAGTGGCACCACCCACTGATAAACTTCGCCACTTAAGCTTAAGTCCTCCTCCAAGGGTTTATTGTCCACCTTCTATTTTATAGACACATCCTGCAACTATACCCCAGCCAATACCACCTCTCCTTGACATGGTATGTGGTGAAATTTGGGGGAATCAAGGTACCTGGGTTCATCACTCCCTGAGTCAAGTATCCATGGATACTTCTCAATATTTCTTCATATTCAAGTAGCCCTACTTCGTACCTTTCTAAATAGCCTATAATAATGTCCATACGACGATAATTGACGAAGTTATGCTACATGAGAAGCAGGGCTCCTCGGCTCAAATTTGCTTCCTTCGAAAATCATAAATATTCCCAATAATTTTTACATATTCCAGTAGCCTTACGTCGCACCTTTATTAATCACTCAAAATTAGGTCTATCCGACCAGAACTAAAGAACTTATGAGCCTTGTGGCTATGGCTTCTCAAATTTTTGATTTCGGCCCAAAAAGGCAGCGTCGCCATCTTTATTGCAAACAGCAATAATGTGTCCCAAGAAACCTGCCAAAGCCAAGCAAGGCCCAGGGCCCAAAATTGAACACGTAGGAAGGGGAACAACAGAGTAAAGTCACGGACTATGGGTAAGGTTATACTCTTTGTATAATATCACTAACATTACGCATAGGGTGGAAAGGCCAGAAATGCAGAGCAGTGGCAGCAACGCCCCAAATGTGGAATGGCGGGCGCCAAGTAATTATGCCATTTTGGGAAGGCATGGGCAGGTAGGGGGGAAATGGGGATTAACAACTCTTTGTACGATATCACTAACATCATGCATAGGGTGGAAGGGCCAGAAATGCAGAGCAATGGCAGCAACGCCCCAAATGTGGAAGGGCGGGTGCCAAGCCAATTGTGCCATTTTGGGAAGCGGCGGGCAGTGGGCACGAAACGGGATTTCCCGTGCGTCAAGCAATGCCGAGGGCGCCGTGTTTTTGGTGGTGCCGTGAACAAGCCATACTGCAGGCCAACGAAGGGTGAACCGTATGTAGTGTGATATATCACAGGTGTTGTGTAGTTAGACCAATTAATGTATCACAGTTTTAGTCTAATTACATACCTATGATATATCATATTGCCAGATAGGCCTGACCTGCGAGCCGTCATCCCATAATACGGGGCATCCACCTGCAGAGTGGGAAGAGCGTATAGCATGTAGCAAGTAGCATGTAGCGTGTAGCATGTAGCATGTAGCGTGTAGCATGTAGCATGTAGCGTGTAGCGTGTAGCGTGTAGCGAGTGGATATAAAGCCTGCAAATAAAGCCTAAAGTCAGAATAAAGTCGAATTGGCAACGCATCTGCAGATCCCCATAG
>Ga0307513_10001696_pt1 | contig 31497 bp, 27 predicted proteins | sample 15_EM_MG_FD_202174 | JGI IMG/M metagenome (GOLD analysis project Ga0307513, IMG submission 202174) | Populus trichocarpa ectomycorrhiza microbial communities from riparian zone in the Pacific Northwest, United States - 15_EM | ecosystem: Host-associated > Plants > Roots > Unclassified | place... | reverse complement strand
TCAGCGAGGCGCGGCGCTCATAGTCCAATGAGGACTCTTACTAAACACCGGTTCCGCCACAGCAACACTACCATGCCTCGCTGAGGGCACCACCTCGCTCACGGTCGGTCTAACTTTCCCCTTCTCTCTGATCTGGTTGGTTTTGGTGTGGTGGGAGATTTCTCTTCTTTCCTGCTTGGTTTTGGTGTGGTGGGTAAGTTTCCCTCTCTTTTTTCTCATCTCGCTCCTTTGGTGTGACAGGCAGATTTCCCTTCCTTCCTTCCTGGTTTTGGTGTGGTGGGCAACTTTCCTCTTCCCTCTGATCTAGTTGTCCCTCGAGCCTGGTTTTAGCGTGGTGGTCTGGTTCGTTTTGGTGTGGCGGGCGGTTCCCGCAACCAGTACGAGTACTAGTACTCGAGTACATTCAATCATTTTGGTGGGAGAAAATTCCATCTGGTATTGTATGATATGGTTTCTTTTTCTTACCCACCATCACCATCTGCCATACTACGTACCCTGCTGCGGTGCTGGTGTTCCATGGACTGCTGCAACACATGATGGGGGACATTCAAGTTCTAAATACTTTTGTAGCGTAAATTGAGTCTTGGTGTTGATCTCTTTAAGGTTAGTGTATCCTAATATATATTAAGTTAATCCAAACTGGTTTAGTCGTTATCCATAATAATGCCATTAGTATGTTCAACTTTTACTCTAAGAGTGTCCCCATTTTGTCTGTCTCTGTCTCTCATAGCACCTGTACTCGAGTACTAGTACTCGGACATTACCGTGGGTACCTGCTGCAGATTCTACGCAGTCGAGCCATCTAAGACAAGACACGGTGGGTTGGCTGCATATTCCAGGTTTTACGGTAGCCCGGTGCAGGTGCTTCTCCCAACACACATTCCTCGCCTCTCTCTTTTTTCTAAGCCTTCTCTTCCTGCTGCCGCTGGTATATGTTACATGGGCAGCAGGAGGTTATTGGCTGCTGGTTGCACTATGGGCTTCATCTAGCTATCTACCTATCCTTGTGGGCATTAGTACGGATAATCCGCATCGATAGGTTGGACAATCTAGAGCCCCTCTACTTAAGTTATAAGTCTCCCCTTTTTCCTAATGGGGTTCTCCCGGTATGGTCTTTGTATTTGTATCTCTAATTCCTACATATCCGCATCGTCTTACCTACCCACCCCACCAAACCTTCCAGAAACGCCCTCCAACACCCTACAAAATATGGCCGAAGAATCTTTACAGGGGGACCTGGTCAAGCACCACCGACTGGAAACATACTTCGGGGAAGCTAGTGTTAGCCACACTATCTGCTCACCCTCCACATACAAAGAAGAATGGAGACGTGCGGAAGAAATTGGAAGGGGAGGCTTTAGTGTAGTCTACTTAGAGCACGGCCCTGAGAGTCGTGTTCGGGCTGTGAAAGTTATTGATAAGACGGCGTTCTCGCCCACGTTGGATTTTACAAGGGAGTTGGCTATCATGAGTTTCTTGACGAAGGTTTGTTTGTCTGCTTGTTCTGTGGAATGAGGGGTTTCTGGATCTGATGGCGGGATAGCATCGTGTGTCATTATTCGTGCGATTCTTGGGCTGGTTCGAGAATAGCGAAAAGTTGTATATCGCCATGGAGTACTTTGAGAAGGGGGATCTGCGACAGCACCTTGGTGAAAGAATGTCAGTGCCCATGGCAAAACTGCTATTGAGTCAGCTTCTAGAGGGTTTAAATGTCATGCTTAGGAATGGGATTGCTCATCGAGATATAAAACCCGAGGTACTTATTCACTCGACTAGCTTGTCATGCGAGCACAGAAATGACAAAAGCCCACTAACCCGGGGAACAGAACATATTCATAGTCTCCCTCTCCCCGCTCCGTGTAAAGCTCGGCGACTTCGGGGTATCAAAGTGTATCAGCGAACACACCATACTCTGCACACGGGTCTTCACGCCCTCATACGCCGCGCCGGAAATCCTGGGGGCACTGGATTCATCTTTGGAGACATCAGAGTACACTTGCGCGGTGGACATCTGGTCGCTGGGATGCGTGGTGTTCGAGGTCTTTGCTGGGAGCGTGCTCTTCCCGACCGAATGCTTCGTTTGGCATTTTTGCAATGGAAAAGCTGGACTTATGCTTGGACCTTTAAAGGAGGCTATGAGTGAGGAAGGTGGGTTTGAGTTTGTGTGCGGGCTGCTGTCGCCAGATCCTGTGGGACGGCCGAGTGCTGTGGAGGCACTCCGCGATCCTTGGTTGAAAGTGGCTGGGGGGGCAGAAAAGTAAAGGAAGGAGGAGTATGCTTGCTGCTCTATAATACGATTTTCGTAGTGTCGGTCACTTGACATTGGTATGACTCGATCATGTAACTTATAGATATTTCCTTTAGTATATAGCTGTGTTCTCGTATTAGTGTATATATAGGTTGAATTTCCCTTGGTTAATACACAAGGCGTTCAGGTCAACCTTCGGTACCCTACTTCAACATAAGCCGCCGGGGCTGGGGGTAAGAGAGGATGGTTTGAAATTTGGTGACATGTCGACTCTGGATGGATCGGTTTTCTACTTTTTAATGGCTGCTTTAAGAGGGTTGGAGGAGTGGGGTTGGAACGTTTATTTGAGGAAGGCCCGAGGGGAGTGCCCCTAGGATTGCTGGATTTTGATTTTGGTAACTAGGGGATGCGTAGCTGATGTTGTGGGAATATCATAGTTAGAGAGCCATGTCGTCTTAAATCCCTAAACCCGACTACCGATTAATGCTGAAATCCTAGGCTGGAGTTGTATCTTTGGTGTAGCAGACTGACGACGTGCCCTAATATTTTTTTTCCCAGCCATTGTTTTGAGTGGTGGTGGGCCCAGAGAGACAATAATTCCCCGCTTCTCTACAAGGCACTGGAAACAGGTAACGGGCAGGACCGGTGGCTGTGTATTGTCGTGGCTCTTCCACGGGAGGCGTTCTTTTGTGGGTATTGGCAATCTTGACTATGAACGGTACTGGTGAAGTTCACCAGCAAGAAGAAAAGAGAATAAACTAAAAACTGCTAATTGAAAACGAAAGACGAGCCCTGGCGGTTTCGATAAACCCCGACGCTCAGCTCGCAGAAAGAAGACGACGATGATGGAAAACTAACTGTTGACAACCGCGAAGGAAAATCCACGATCACACTCCGTCCTCCCACAAGGTCTTTCCTACTAGCTAACCAACAAACCCTTATCCACCGTGACTGCCCTTTTGCCCAGCTATGAAACTAGCTACCCGGCCCATGACAATAACCGCAAATTCCAGAAAGGCTATCCAAGCCTGCGACAGTATGGTTCTGGTCGCTTATACACAACACCTCGATTGAAACAACGGGGGACGCCTTGGCATAAAATCGACTATGAAAAAAACTTGTAGATGTTCAAACTGTTACAGGAGAAGAGTTTTTTCCAAAAAAAGTTATTTTAATTTTGTTAGGGCTAAAGGCTTAATTGATTCTGTTTTTGAGCTAACTTTATGCCAAGGCGTTGCTTCAATCGAGGCGTTGTATGATATAAGCGGCCGGAACCATAATATTATAACGAGTTATCAACCAAAGAATATTTCCTAGGGCACCTGTATTTTTCCAGTTGGCTAACGTTAGGGCTTTAGACTCACTAGCGCAAGCCACAATAATGACCTGAACGAAGAGAAGGGTATCTGTTGCTGCTAGACACTCGTCAGCGAAAATTATAGAAATCGTCTTATCCGGAGGGCAAGATATCATGTGGTTTTGTTGGGAGCGCGGAGCGAAGTCTCTTACTTGAAGGGGGTTTTCCTTTGAGTTACCATTCCTTTGTATACCGGTACTCTTATTGTAAGGACCGGGACAATTAGGAATCTTGCTAGGAAGTTGGAGTTGCCTCTCCTGACAGGGTCTGTTGGACTTTTCTTCATAATTGTCTTAAACGAGGGACCAATGAGGATCTTTTCCCTACAGGATCCCAGCATGAAGAACCTGAACATTTGAGTCTGAATTTGGTATGTGTGCTTAGACCCTCACCGACAATTTGCCCTAGAACCTTTTAATCCTTGTGTTCAGGTTCTACATGCCGGGAACTTGTATCATATTATTATTATGTCTTCTTCACTTAATCCAAATGGGGAAATTCTGGACGTCCTAGCATCGTTCTTAATTGTTCTAGTTTTTGTAGTAGTTATTTGTTGTGGTTTCAGTGTACCAAGCGCATCACCTCTCGAAACAAGACTCGGGAAGGTGGGGGGGTTATTAGGAACCGGAAAACCATTTCTCCTGATCCCATACAATTCTCTATAGGGATAAGGGCTGTTTCCCTATTTTCAATTCCCTCCTCGGATACTTGGTATGATAATTCGTATAAAGTATTTAGATGGATTGGCGCCAAAGTTTGAGCATTTAGGTGCAAGAGGGGACGTCTTGGCGCCAAACAATCCAAATACTTTATGAATCGCCAATAGAGTATCATACCAGACAGCCACACACTACGGTAGCGTGCAGCATCGGGACTAAACATCTTGGCACTACTGCAGGACTATTGGCGCCTCCAAAATTTTCTTATATAAGAGGAATATAACTGGCCCGAGGGGGGCCATCAAGAATAATACCCGAACCCCAAAGAGGGCTGTCAATCATTGATCACCGAGCACTGCTAAAGTGGTACTAGGATCTGAAATAGATCGGCACCATATCTGGGGTGAGCGTAGGGAGCCTTTTCGCCCAAGAAATCCCTAATTCGGGTCTAGTTCTCCCGGGTAGCTTGTTTCTGCTTGCTTGTACAGTACATAATCCTTCTGGAGGGGAGGCCGAGAGACGCTGACATATATGTCTTATGTTATCTACTGCACTGACTGTACAATGTGTTTAGGCTTTAAATAATTTCAGTAATATCCTCTCTCTAACGAATGAAGGGGGGAAGGCAGCGTAGGCCGAAAGACAGATGCTGGCATCGGGAAGAAACATAGATCTAAGAAAGGGAAGAACATATATCTCGATTATCCTTTCCCACTTTCTGTTGCGTTCGGGGAAGCACGGAAAAAGGGAACATCGGCACAGCAAGGAAAATGTATAATTAACTGACGCGTGGGGAAGAGCTCCGGGTACCTATACACGAAAGCATGGACTACGGAGGATTTTTCCAGAAGAGAAGGGGTGATAGGCACAAGGCTGGGGCAACCTATTCGCAAGTGAGTGAGTGCGGAAGGCGGGACTTGTGCAAACAAGAATGCAATGTATTCAACCATTATCCTTATTTTAGAGCAGGAGGGAAGAGAAGATAACTTTATCGTTAATCTTCTTTCAACTTGGGGCTCAGAGGTCTGGTCTGCTTGGGTGCCAGTAGTTTTTCAGAGAGCTTCGCTGTGCACTGGTCTTATGCCCGGCCTATGTAAAGCTAGGAATGGAGAGGGGGACCATTCCCACCTCGATGCCTGAAATCGGGTGGTTTTTTTTTTCAAAGCAGCGCTATATGAGGGTGCTTGACTGACGAGGGCGGTAGGTTGATTGAGGTTTCTAGGATTCTCCCACTAGTCTACAGGATCTTGGCTTTCTTATTACTGTACCAGCTAGTTTGTGCTGTACAGTGCACTCTCCAACGGGGGGGGGGGCAAGACGGATCCTAACAAATGAGGAATAGGGGTACCAGTATTTGGCAATCAAAGGGCCAAAATGGGGTAACAAAAAGTAGCTGGGGCTATTCGCCTCCCATCAGAGTTTTTTGTCTGCTTTGTGGGTCTTTTTCGTGCCTAGTTGAAGAAAACCTACTCGTATTCTACACCAGCCAATCCTGGGCCCTCCCTATAGAATCCAGCAGTGTTTTTCTAAACCAGCAAGAAGCGAAACCATTCGCCCACAGAGGGCATGAGATTAGCTAGTATAGAATAGGTTTCACCACAATATACTCAGGTAAGGACGGGAAAGTTGGAAAAAAAGTATCGCATAACTGGGAAGAACATAGTGGGACAAGCCAAATTTCACACACCAAAACGTGGAGTTTTCAATGCTGATGTCAACTTGGAGGTTAGCATTAGGGTGAAATGATTTCATACAATAGTCCCATCGCTTCTCCATTCTACCTCTCTTTCTTCATTTCTACCCCACTAGTTATATCGGGTAGGACCGGGAGTTTGGGATTTTCTTGTTTTCACGCCAGAAAAGCTCCTGCTAGGCAGTGTTGAAGGTAATTTCAAACCCAGGAGTTATGGGCAGGTATTCCTTTGACAAGAACTTTCTAAAATCAATGTAGGAAATTCCCGGAAATAATTGAAACTATCACCCAATGTCTTGTACCTTGGGCCTTTTTTGGCGGCTGATTATTCCTAATACCCCTGTTTGTTTGTTTTGCAAAGTAGGGAATTTCGTTGCCCCACTATTTTCTTCACTCGTATGACACTGGAGGGGTTGAATGGAGTGTTTCTGTCTAGGATCACATGTGTCACCTCAGCATATATACCACTTAACTTGTAACTGCATCTAATAAAGGCAATGCCGATTGGAAAGCAATGTCTTAGATAAACTTTATTGTTGGAGGTAGTATGATCGCGCACCACCTGTTGACTGGAGGGAGATGTCGAGGTGTACGTGCTTGTCTATTGGAGGTTGCTGGCCAACGGCTACTTAGGTATGATCGTGAAAACTTCTACATGGATAGCCCTATACACCCGTTCATGCCCTAGTGTGCCCACAAACGTCCACACTTTAGTCCACACTATGTGCCCTTCCTTTTACCTGCGCTCCTCAATGCTGCTAATTGGCACTTTTTTGTTTTTTGCATGAGCAGTTCTGTGAACTTAGCCTCAAGAGGAAGAAAAACAGGTTGAGAGCGTTGAGCTGGTGAAAGGATAACAACTCCTGCAAAGTTTTGGCTAGGATGGGCATTCTTAGCAATAATATGAGTATCATACTGAGATCCGAGATAATAATCTGAAGCTGCACGACTGTGGGCAGAAAAGAAGGCTCATTTTAAGTTTACTATACCTTATCATATGGTGCGGTATTGCATCGTAAGGTAACTTACGGTACCTTGCGGTTTCGATGTTGGAAGCTCTGAAATAGTCGAGCTCTATACCGAAAACTTAGAGAACTTCGTTCTATCCGAGGGGGCCGGAGGACCGACTGTTTATGCCGCGCAACAGGAACACATGTCCAGAGTGGAAAAGAAGTCCAAGGAAACAAAATGGAAGACAAAATAAGTCTGATGCGAATTGAGTTACATGTATGATTAATTGATTGAGTAATGAGATGAAGGAAAGATACAAACCGGATAAGTTGAACTTGAACTCTGACGGCATCGAAGTGAAACTAGGATGCACTGAGGGGCTTTGTCGTACTCAAAGTCGTAGAAAGTGCATATCCGAGATTATAATTTCAACATTCGAAGGCTATCTAGAGTCTAGTGATCTTGCATGATTATAGTGATATATTTCTTACTTAACCTTAGATATTGGAGACACGGTTGGCCAATTGGAATGGAAGATCGCGCGATTGAGTTAGCACTCAGCCGCATCGGTAGGCAACCGCTCTCGGTACTAATCTGAGTTTCCCCCAGGCTTGGGTAAAGCAAAATAGAGATTCTGAAGAGGACCGGGGATCCCTGCATGGTTTTGGGAGGTTACCGTACTTGTACTGTATTTCCTCGCTAGATCCACCACAAGCCGTCACCCTGAGAAGGTGAGCTGTCGAGCGTCTGGACGGTGACTAGTGGCGACGTAAGCGGCTGCGAAACTGGAGCAATAGCCCAAAGCAGCAACGAGGATTAGAATGGACTCAAGGAAAACCATTGTATGAAAGCAAGAAGGCTGCTTGCGAATTAGGGTTCTCCAGAATGCGGTATTGGGGAATGAAACGATGGGAATTGGAGGAGGAGGGGCCCAAATGAAGCTGTATAGCTAGAAAGAAATAGGTATCTCTTGCATGGGAAACAATGCTATAATATTTCTAGTAGTTCTATGTACTGAAGCTCTTAGAAGAATGGAATCAGAAAGGGTTGTCGTTGCCGTAATCCATCAAGCTGTTATGGGGGTCGTCGCTTGGTTCGGGTTCGTCGTGGGGAATAAAACGGATGGAACTCAAGAAGACCTCTGGTTGATGGGGTTCTTTTCGCCCCCCAAATTTGTGGGGGAAGCTGCGAGCTTTGTATTTCGGGGGAAAGAGGGGAAAGGGGGTATTCATCGTGAGTGAGTAGTCTAGCTGACAAGCTCCGGTGGCCCACAAGACTGATACCCATGTAGCTGATTCCTGATTCTTAGGTGGCTAGCAAGTCTCACCGCTCCAGGACCGCATACGTGAGAGGGGCGTTGTGACGCAGGATGACAGTCTCACGGTCCTTATAGGAAAGGAGCGCCAGACCATCACGATGAGAAATTCAGCCGAAAAGCCGGGGTGTTGGCAGGGGCCTGGAGGGAAGCTCTGAGAAAGATGCATGCAGACCTTTGAAGCGGCACCTGGAGGCAGTGTTGCAAAGAAGGCCTTTGATAATCGAACCCGGGGGGGTTAGAAGGGGAGGGGTTTGAATCGGGGCTTCTGAAAATAGGGATTGAAGGGGGGTTTCTTTAATTCCTTAGTAAGCAAAAATAGCAGGAACTCCGATGCAAATTTCTACCTTTAGTCTAGATATGTGAGTATTTATTGCTCAGAAGCCGGGGAAACTAAGTACTCGAGTACCAATGCTCGTTTATTTGCCTTTTCTGCTCCATTTTGCCCTCTTTTCTTATCATTTCATTTGTTTCTTTGCTTCCAACTGCCTTCAAATATCATTGTTTACCGATTTGTTAGAAGGGGCTCCATCTTATAACCCCTCGGTTCGAAAAAGCGCGTTCCTCGCCTTCGATCATTTTTTGATCGAACCCCCCCCTTCATTGCAACATTGCCTGGAGGGGGAGCTCTGAGAAAGATGCATGTGGACCTTGCAGCCGACTGGTAAGGTACGGCCGCATGATGGGCCAAAGAGCGAAGATGATCTTTCAATCCCGACCAGCAACTTTTCCCGCTCTTCGGTTCGCTTTGCGGAGACAATTCATACTCTGTCTTGGCACAAACCGAACCGTTTTGTTTCAATACTGGGTTGTGTCTCGAATCTCATCCATCAGTTTTCCACCGAAATCTCGAAGGCAAGAGGCCATGGTAGCGACTAGAAAGGGAAACGTTTTAGCATTAGTTGGGCATTTCGGACTGAAAGAAAGAAAGTGGGGGTCCATTGGAGCACCTTTCTCTCAAGCAATCTTCCACCAATGATACCCTACCACCCAAACCTGGCACGACACGGAGAAGGAAGATGTGTTATAGCACGCATCTCATCTGGCCATCCTTCCTTGCGGGCATCGGTAGTGTATAACACATGCTGGGTTGACAATCTCAAGAGCACCTATAGTACTTAAGTTCATGGTCTCCCCTTTTTCCGAATGGGATTCTCCCGGTATTGTCTTTATATTAGTTTCTCTGATTCCTACATATTCGCATCGGCTTACAGCACCCACTCCGCTAAACCTTCCAGAAACGCCCTCCAGCACCCTACGAAACATGGCTGAAGAATCTCCACAAGCAGATCTAGTCAAGCACTACCGACTGGAAACATGCTTCCAGGAAGCCAGCGTTAGACACACTATTTGCTCACACTCCACCTACAAAGAAGAATGGAGACGTGCGAAAGTAATTGGAAGAGGAGGCTCTAGTGTAGTCTACTTAGAGCACGGCCCAGAGAGTCGTGTTCGGGCTGTGAAAGTTATTGATAAGACGGCGTTCTCGCCCACGTTTGATTTTACAAGGGAGTTGGCTATCATGAGTTTCTTGACGAAGGTTTGTTTGTCTGTTTGTTCTGTGGAATGAAGGGTATCTGGATCTGATGGCGGGATAGCATCGTGTGTCGTTATTCGTGCGATTCTTGGGGTGGTTCGAGAATAGCGAAAGGTTGTATATCGCCATGGAGTACTTTGAGAAGGGGGATCTGCGACAACACCTCGGTGAGAGAATGTCGGTGCCCACGGCAAAACTGCTATCGAGGCAGCTTCTAGAGGGGTTAGATGTTATGCATAGGAATGGGATTGCTCATCGAGATATAAAACCCGAGGTACCTATTCACTTACCTTATGACAAAGGCTCACTAACCTGGGAGAACAGAACATATTCGTAGTCTCCCTCTCTCCACTCCGTGTAAAGCTTGGCGACTTTGGCGTATCAAAGTGTATCAGCGAACACACCATACTCTGCACGCGGGTCTTCACACGCTCATACGCAGCGCCGGAAATCCTAGGGGCACTGGATTCCTCGCTGGAGACATCAGAGTACACTTGTGCGGTGGATATCTGGTCTCTGGGATGCGTGATGTTCGAGGTCTTGACTGGGAGCGTACTCTTCCGGATGGAATGCTTCGTTTGGCACTTCTGTTATGGAAAAGCTGGGCTCATGCTTGAGCCTTTGAGGGGGGCCATGAGTGAGGAAGGTGGGTCTGAGTTTGTGTGCCGGCTGTTGTTGCCGGACCCTGTGGGACGGCCGAGTGCTGGGGAGGCACTCCGTGACCCTTGGTTGAAAGCAGTTGGGGGGGCAGCAAAGTAAAGGAAGGAGGAGTAGTATGCTTGGTGCTCTATAATTATTTTCGTAGTGTCGGTCATGGGACATTGGTATGACTCGATCATGTAACTTAGAGATATTTCCTTTAGTATAGTGTTCTCGAATTAGTGTATATATAGGGATTGAATTTCCCTTGGTTAATACACGAGGCGTTCAGGTCAACCTTCGGTACGCTACTTCAACCTAAGCCGCTGGTGGCTAGGGGCAAGGGGGGGCAGTTCGGGATTTGCTGATGTGTCGACTCTGGATACGTTGGTTTTCTACTTCTTGATGGCTACTTTGAGGAGGTTGGGAAGAGTGGGGTCGGAACGTACGTTTGAGGGGGGTCCGGAGGCAGTGCCGCTAGGATTGCTGGGTTTGATTTTGGTAACTAGGGGATGTGTTACTGATGTGGGAATAGTTAGAGTCCATATAGTCTATTGATCTGCTCTTAAATCACTGAGCTTGACTACTAATGAATGCTGAAATGCTAGGCTGGGTTGTATTCTTGGTGTATCAACTGACGACATACCCTAATGGTTTTTTGCCTAGCCATCGCTTCGAGTAGTGGTGAGCTCAGAGCGATAATAATTCTCCACTTCTCCACAGGATACTGAAAACACCTACGGACAGGGCCGGCGGCGTGTACAACAAGCTATCAACGAAAGAACACCTCCTAGGATACCCGTATTTTCCCAGCTAATCAGGGCCTTGGACTCACTAGCACAACCCACAATAGTCATCTGGACGGAGCAAAGGATATGCGTTGCTGCTAGACACCAGTCAGCGAAAATTACAGAAAGTATCTTATCCGGAGGGCAAGATCTCATGTGGTTTTGTTGGGAGCACGGAAGGGGGTCTCTTACTCGAAGGGATTTTTCCTCTAAGTTACGATTTCTTGGTTTACCAATACTATTTGCGAGTACTGGAGCAGTTATGAATCCTGCCAGGAAGATGGAGTTGCCTCTCCTGATAACGTTTGTTAGACTTTCTTTATATTTGTCATAAACGAGGGCTGACTGAGAATCTGTTCCCTAGCGGTATGTCTTCTCCACTTAATCCAAATGGGGAAATTCTAATCGCACTGGCGTCGTTCTCAATTATCCTAGTTTTACAGCAGTCCTTCGCTGTGGCTTTAGAGTAACGAGCACATCACCACTCGGCACAGGACTCGGGGAGATGGGGGGGGTCGTTAAAAGTTGGAAAACTATTTCTCCTGATCCCATACGATTCTCTATAGGGACAAGGGCTATGTTCCCTGTTCCAAATGCCCCCCCTCGGATACATGGTAATTCATAAAGTATTCAGATGAATTGGCACCAAAATTTGAGCATTTAGGTGCAAGAGGGGAAGGGACATCTTGGCACCAAACAATCCGCATACTTTATGAATCGCCGAATAGAGGGCCAGGCAACCACACTACGGTACTAGGCAGCATCGGGACTGGATATCCTGACACTACTGCACGACTATTGGGGCCTCTAAATTTTCTTATTAAAGGGAAAATATAACTGGCCCGAGGGCCATTAAGAATAATACCCGACCCCCCAAAGAGGGCTGTCGATCACTGATCACCGAGCACTGCTAAAGTGGTACAAGGGGTCAGGGATAAAATAACGGTACGCTGCATAACTAAAATGCTAGTAGCAATAGTACACATAAAAAACATGACCCTGATGGGACCTCTATTTCCTCCTACCTTGATCAGTTTTAACAAGATATAATTAATAGAGAGGTATCTGGCCTCTTATTGAATACATCAATTAAAAAAAAACAATTCTTTCTAGGCTCATGTTGAGCAATGGAAGGCTTGCATTTCTGGACGAGCTGGTTGCTGCGTGCCATTAATTTTGACCAAAATCAACATCAATACCCTGCTCCGTACCACCATTTTATCCTTGACCCTTGTACTGGAATCTGAAATAGATCGGCACCTATCTAGAGTGAGCGTAGGGAGCCTTCTCGCTCAAGAAATCCCTAATTCGAGTCTGGTTCTACCGGGTAGCTTGTCTCTACTTGCTTGTACATAACCCTTCTGGATGGGAGACTGAGAGACGCCGACATATATATTTATGTTATCTACTGAACTAACTGTAAATTGTGTTTAGGCTTTAAAATAATTTCAGTAATATCCTATCTCTAACAGATGAAGGGGGAGTGAAGGCAACGTAGGCTGAAAGACCGATGCTGGTATCGGGAAGAAACATAGCCCCAAGCAAGGGAAGAGCATATATATCTCTACTATCCTTTCCAATCCACGTTCTGCTGCGTTCGGGGAAGCACGGAAAAAGGGAACATCGGTACGGCAAGGAAAATGTATAATTATCTGACGCGTGGGGAAGAGCTCCGGGTACCTATACACGAAAGCATGGACTACGGAGGATTTTGCTCACCGAGAAGGGGAGATAGGTAAGAGACGGGGGCCACCTACTCGCAAGTGAGTGAGTGCAGAAGGCGAGACTTGCACAAACAAGAATGAAATGCTTCATTCAACCACTATCCCTATTCAGAGAATGAGGTAAGAGAAGATAACTTTAACTTTAATCTTCTTTCAACTTGGAGCTCCGACGTCTAGCCTGATGGAATAACCTCATCGTGGTATGTTAAGTTAGGGCATACTTGCAGGTGTGAGCGGTGCTATGACCAGACCGCAAGGCGGTAGCTGGTGTTGTGTGGTAGAGAGCCCACTGTGCGGGCCACCACACACTGTATCTAGTCTGAGCTACGTTCCTTTCTCCGTAAATCACACACCTTGCACTTCTCGCGGACACTCCTTTGCGAACACAGTTGTCATATACATCGAATATCGAACACATCTCAGTTTTCCTATCAATCACTGACCCGGGTCTTTCTCGTGACGACAGTTCAGCCATAGCTGTGTCATTGCGGTGCTTGTACGACGGCATATTTCCATGCGCATAGACTAGGCCTCCATCATGGCCTACTCGGGTGATAGTTTTCTGAGAGCTGCGCTGTACACGAATGCTGTTCCTGGACCATGCGGGCCTAGAATTGTAGAGGGGGGACTATTCGCATGTCGATGCTAGTAATTGCCTTTTCTTCTTAAAGGAGTTCTGTGTGAGGGTGCTTGGCTGACAAGGGTACTAGGTTGATTGAGGTCTCTCGCATTCTCCCGCTGGTCTACAGAAACTTCCCTTTTCTCTTCCCGTCACAACAGCTGGTTTGTGCTGTACAAGGCACACTCCTACGGGGGCAGGACGAATCCTAGCAAGTGGGGAATGGGGGTACCAGTATTTGGCGAATTTAGGGTCGAAATAGGGGAACGGGGGTAGCTGGTGCTATTCGCCTCCCACCAGAGTTCCTTTTGTCTGCTTTGTGCGTCCTTTTCGTCGTCCCTGGTTGAAGAAATCCTTCCCGCATTCTACATCAGCCAACCCCGGGCCCTCCCTATGGAATTCCGTAGTGTTCTTCTGAATCAGCAAGAAACGAAACCTTTTTCCAACAGAAGGCCTGAGATTAGCTGGTATAGAATAGGTTTTACTACACCATACTCAGGGAGCGACGGGAGAATCGGAAAAAATAATATCGCATAGGAGTGAAGAAAATAGTGGTGCGGGCAGGATTACACACACCAAAATGTGGAGTTTTCACATGTTGGTATCAATTTCGGGTTTGGCATTGGGATGACAGTAATGTCATACAATAGTCCCATTGCTCCCCCACTCTACCTCTCTTTCTTCAGGGAATGTGGATATCATTTCTGCCCCAACAGTTATATTGAGTCGGAAATCTTCTCATTTCCATGCCAGAAAAGCGCCTATTAGGAAATGTTTGAGGTAATCTCAATTATAGCTGTTATGGCAAGGTTACCTTGACAAGAACTTTCTAAAATCAATGTAGGAAATTCCTGGAAATAATAGCTATCTATCCAATATCTTGAACCTTAAATATTTTTGGGAGGCTGGTGATTATTCCTAATACCCCTGTTTTTTTGGTGGGGAATCCCGTTGTCCCACTGCTTTCTTCACTCGTATGATACTGGAGGGTTTGAGGGGAGAGTTTCCGCCAGTGATCACAGGTGTCACATCAGCGCATATACGATCAAACTCGGTAGCGCATCTAATAAGTACAATGTCGATTGGCCAATAATATCTTAGATACACTATATAACTACTCCGCTGTTGGAGGGGTTCAGGAAATAGGGGGAGGGTCAGGACTTTCCTTCGAACATTTTATGCTGGAGCGTCCTTCCATATCTGATATGGTTGACCGTAGGGTGGTACGTTAGCCGGGGATGTGGCGATGATGCGGCCGCGAGCGAGGCCGCGTGAACCGGGGAAATCGTGACTGCGCCTTATCTTGTATACATAGTCGGGGTCACCCCCCACCTCTGTCTCTCTCTCAATCAACCAAAAACAGTCGTTTCAACATCATACTTATTTCTGGAGTCGAGTGATATTCCATGATTAAACGATGTATTTCTGACTCATCGGGGGTGTTGGGGGTGTTGTTGGCCAGCTGGAATAGAAGATCACCGGGTTTACTTAGTACTTGGCCGTCTAAGTAGAGTCGGGAGAGGAAACCGCTCTCGGTACTGATCTGAGTTTTTTCTCTTGCTTGAGCAAAGCAAAACCAGGGATCTAACAAGTACCTCTGATCCCTGCACGGTTTTGGGAAGTTTGTGGGCCCTAGAAAAGGGAAAAATATTTGATTGCCCTGGTGGTCTATCATAGTGGATCGGTAGAGCCGCAAGAGGGTAAAAGGATTTAGATCGCGGGTAGCATGGGGACAATAGTAGGACTGCGGCATTCTAAACAAAAAACGGGAGAGTGTGGGATCTTTGTGTGAATAGTTTTAAGGGGATGCTGAGTGTTTGGTTTTGACCTGGCTTACTACTGTAATATATTTAGTGGTTGCGGTACTCGAATAGTAATTTGTTTAGGAAATTATTAAAACAGAGAGTATTCTGCCCGCAGCTCTACCCCTTCTCTCTACACCTATGGTGAAAAGAATGTACGACAAGGATGTCTATCTAGTGGCCGTGCAATGGATCCCACGTTACGAGCCCCCAGCGTAGCAAGCACTCACCATTTATTAGCTAGCATTTCGGGAGTTGTATGGTTTTAAATCGTAGTCCAAAGCATTTTGTAAGTTATGGCTCGCCGTGCTGGATGCTCGCTATGTAGGGAGACATTGTGTTCGAGTACATACAGTCATCAACGGGGGCACGACAACAAGTGGTGGGTGGCTGGTAGGGATCAACAATAGCTATCTTTTGTTTCCCGATTTCAACGAGTTCATCTCTTGCTTGTCAAACATCTCTATTCGCTACCCGCTGGTATTCGTCATGCACCCCCCGTTGGAGGTTGTATAAGTTATCTCCCGTTTGAAATGTGGACTCTAGGGCCTATTGTAAATGGTTGGGAGGTTAAATCCTATGTCTGGATTCAGGCAACGAAAACCTCCACCTGTAGTCAAGATCTCTGAATTGGGAATCAACTCTTCTTGGTGAGGTGTGACATAGCTTCTGTTTGTAGAAATTTTCAGGTGACAAGTTAGAACCTGTCTATCGTTTTTTTCTTATCTAAGGTCATACTGGGGGTAGCTATCATGACAGCTGCTAGAGTTCGAATTGGGGGTACCGCACTTCTTTACCAAACAACCAGCTGCTGCGTGATTCCAGGTATCGATCTCGAACCTACCAACAGAATGGAATAAGGCAGGGGCCGTGAAAGGCTTTCAAAGGGATTCTCCAAAAAATCGCAATAGGAATCCTCTCCGAGAGTGCTTTCCTCGAATGCGAATATTTCGGCATGCCCGCATTTTCTATTGCTTGCTTATGCTGTATTATTTTTTTCTCTCACCCGCCTGGTGGGGCTTGGTTTCTAGGATACTGGTACAAGGGTAAGGACATATTAACAGGAGCAGACAGGGATATATTTGGCGGGTTAACCTTGAATAACTGTTCTATAACTTCTTACCGGACCCTGTTACCCTGTATACTGTGAGGCCGCATAATATTGTGTGCTAGTGCGGCTGATATCTCCGTCATGTGGATCTGATAGTGAGAAATTCTGCGAACCTTTCTTGTTGGGATGGGCGTCACAGATATGTCTATCGGCGGCACCAGTACCGTATCCCCTCAGAGGAGCATTTCAAGTACTGTACCGGTATATGGGTATGCCCTTTATCCTTGGTAAACGGGCGCTCGTTCTCGTCCAAAGTTCCTGACAGGATTCCTTCAATGCAGATGACCATGCCCATTACGGTTGACTGCATAGCGGGGGCTTACAAGTATGAGTTTCACCCAAAACAGATTCCCAAGCTCGCCTAATCCATCCCAGTTTAGGCTTGCACAAATAAGTACCGGTATGCCATGTTTCATTCAACTACTGAGAGAAGATATCGTAACATAAGTCCTCTTTCAACTTAGTGCTCGGACCTCCAGTCTGCTCGGATGCCCACGGTTTTTCGGAGAGCTACGCTCGGCGAGCCTTGTGCCTAGCCAATGTCAACCTCGATTGAACAGGGGGATCCGATCCTGCGCCAGTAATTTCTTTTTTTTCTCAGAGCGGATCTGTGTGAGGATGCTTAGTGACCATAGCATTTAGTTGGATGTGCTTTTTCCCTACTATTCTCCCACTGGTCCTCTGAATCTTCCCTTCCCTCTCTTCCCCAAGAGAGCTGGGATGTGTTGCAGTTACCAACGGGTGAAGGGCGGATCCCGACGAATGGTGAATAGGGTACCAGTATTTAGCAAGCAAAAACTCATGGAAGAATAGCCATTGCCATTCGTCACCCACTAGTTGTTCGTCCTGTTCCCGTATTTTTTGTTTATTTTTTATGTCTGTTTCGTACGCCGTTTCTCTTGCTCCCCAGTTGAGAAAGAGAGCTTACCAGTATAATATTATACCAGCCCCTGGGCCCTCCCTATACCGGTAGAAAGTCCGCAATATTCTTTTATGCCAGCAAAGAACGAAAGTTTTTGCCCGCCGAGGGCCCAGGATTGGCTGGCATAGAATAGTTTTCACTGCAATGTAATATTGATCGGATCATACTCCTGACCATGCATGTAACTTAAAAAAGGAGAAAAGAAAAGTAGACACAGCTGTGATTAATCTCGGTATTACGAGTTCTGTGCATCTCCCTAGCAGGGAGGCACGTCAGAAAACGGGGGAGAGTGATCGGGGATCGGTGGGACAAAACGAGGCTGTGGTACCGGATTGGGATTGGTGCCCCACGAGGGCCTCAATTGGAGGTGTATCCCCGGGAGCTCTGCGAAGCGCAGAGCAGCAAGCTGTTCTTTGATTGGCGTATATGCGATGCCACGCACATTGTACCACGTTTTCCCTACGACCTAGGACATCGAGTGATTATTTGTGAAGCAGTTAATTCTCCGCCGGTGCGCGCATTGGCCTCTGCAAAGCCAAGACCGAACATTGGATTTAGGTATGCTACCTGGCTGGGTCAGGTCACTCAGAGCCCCTCTACCGAAGGCGGCTTACGGTACTACTTGTGCTTAGAGACCAAGAGCAACTTCCCTCGCTTTTTCGTTGTGAAATTCTGCCAGTATTGCATCCACACCCGTTTCTTCCCTTTTTACCCTTTACTTTGGTTTCAACGCACCTGCCCCCCAAAAAAAAATTCAGAAACGCCCTCCAGCGCCATACAAAGCATGACTCAAGAGTCTTTACAAGTGGACCTAGTCGAGCGCTACCGACTAGAAACATACCTCGGGGAATCAAGCGCTAGCCACACAATCTACTCACCCTCCATCCACAAAGAAGAATGGAGACATGCGCGAGCAATTGGGAGAGGAGGCTGTGTAGTGCACTTGGAGCACGGCCCAAAGGATTCTGTTAGGGCTGTGGGGTACTTTGAGAAAGGGGACTTACGGCAGCATCTCGGTGGACGGATGCCGGTGCTCACAGGAAAGCTACTATCAAACAGCTTCTAGATGGTTTAAATGTCATGCATATGAATGGAATTGCTCATCGGGATATAAGACCTGAGGTACTTATTCATTCACCCAGCCAGCCATACAAGCACAGAAATGACAAAACCTGACTGAGCTGGGGGAGAGTAGAACATATTCATAGTCTCCCTCTCCCCCCTCCACGTAAAGCTTGGCGGCTTTGGTGTATCAAAGTGTATCAGTGAACACACCATGCTCCGCACGCAGATCTTCACACGCTCATACTCAGCGCCGGAAATCCCTGGAGCTTTGGATTCCTCGTTGGAAACGTCAGAGTACACTTGCGCAGTGGATATCTGGTCTCTGGGATGCGTGATGTTCGAGGTCCTAACCGGGAGTGCACTCTTCTAGAAGGAATTCTTCGTTTGGCATTTCTGTTATGGGAAAGCTAAGTCTATGCTTGAACCTTTGAGAGAGGCAGTAAGTGAGGAGGGTGGGTTTGAATTTGTCGGCGGGTTACTGTCCCCGGATCCTGTAGGACGGCCAGGTGCTGAGAAGGCACTCCGTGATCCTTGGTTGAAAGCGTCTGAGACAGGGCAGGAAAGTAAAGGAAGGGGGGGGATGCTTGCGGTTCTATAATACGGTTTCGCAATGTCGGTCATGTGGCACCAGTATGACTCGATCATGTTATAGCTATTTCCTTTAGTATAGCTGTGTCCTTGTATAAGTGCATATATATGGGTTGAATTTCCCTTTGTTAATCCACAAGGCGTTCCGGTTAACCTTCGAGCTGCTACTTTTCCAACATAATCAGCTAGCGGCAGGACAATGGGGACAGTTCGGGATTTGCTGATGTGTCGACTCTGGATGCGTAGGTTCCCTACTTTTTGATGGCTGCTTTGAGGGGATTAGGAAGAGTGGGGCTGGGAGGTATGTTTGAGAAATGTCTGGGGGGAGTGCTGGGATTGCTGAGTTTGATTTTGGTCACCAGAGGATGCGTTGTTGATGGTATGGGAATAGTTGGAGAGCCATGTCGGCCGGCTCTGTTCTTAAATCGCTAAGCCCGACTACTAGTTAATACTAGAATCATAGGCTAGATTTGTATCTTTGGTGTGGTAAACTAAGATATCGACATCCCCTAATGTTTTGCCTGGCCATTGTTTTGAGTGGTGGTGGGTTCAGAGAGACAATAATTCACAGCTTCTCCATACGGGACTAGGAACATGTAAGGGTAGGACTAGTAACTGTGTGTGTATAATGAGTTGACAACGAAAGAATATTTCCTAGGACACCCGTATTTTCCCAAACCAATCAGGGCCCTATACCTACGAGCATAATCCACAATAGTGACATGAATAAAGAGAAAAGTATGTGTTGCTGCTAGACACTAGGTAGAGAAAATTACAGAAATTATCTTACCCGAGGAGCAAGGTTTCATGTGGCTTTGTTAGAAGTGCTGAGGGGGGTTTCTCACTGGAAGGTAGTTTTTCCTTTGAGTTACCATTTCTTGGTCTACTATACTTGAGAATCTCGCCAGGAGCTGGAGTTTTCTCTTCTGGTAAGGTCTTTCAGAATTTCTTCATATAATGTCTCAAACGAGGACTGAATGTGAATTTTTTCCCTATGTCTTCTTCACTTAATCCAAATGGGGAAATTTTGGTTGTCCTAGCGTTGTTCTCAATTGTTCTAGTTTTTGCAGTAGTCCTTCACTGTGTCCTTAGAGTAATGAGTATATTTTCACTCAGTATGGGACTCAGAAGGTGGGGGGGGTCATAAGAAAACGGAAAACAATTCAATATAGGGGTAAGGGTATGCCCCCCCCCCCCCCGAGTAGACCCCCGAGTGGAGTGCCAGATAGCTATATACTATAGACCTGTATAGCATCGGTACTGGGACTGGGCATCTTGACACTGCTGCAGGACTATTGGCGCCTCCATCTCTTTTATTTAAAGGGGGAATATAACTGGCCCAGGGGCGCCACCAAGAATATAATACCCGACCCCCGAGGACGGCTGTCGATCACTGGTCACCAAGCACTTCTGAAGTGGCCCCGGGATCTAAAATAGATTGACACCGTATCTAGGGTGAGCGTAGGAAGCCTTTTCGCTCAAGAAATCCCTAATTCGGGTCTAGCTCTCCCAGGTAGCTTGTTTCTACTAAAGTCAGCTTGTACAAAATCCTAGAGGAGAGACTGAGAGACGCTGACATTTATATCTTGTGTTATCTACAGTACTAACTGTAAAATGTGCTTAGGCTTTAAAATCATCTCACCAATACCCTTCCTCTGACGAATGAAGGAGGAGTGAAGGTAGCGTAGACTGAAAGACAGATATTGGCATTAGAAAAAAACATAGCCTTGGGAAAGGGAAGAACATTATCTCGGTTATCCTTTCCCATCCGCATGCCGTTGTGTTTGGGGAAGCATAGTGAACAGGAACATCGGTACAGCAGGGAAATGTATATTTAACTAACCTAGGGGAAGGAGCCCGGGGTATCTATGCACCGCGAAAGTATGAACTACGGAGGGCCATGCTAGCAGAGGAGGACTGACAGGTATAAGAGAAGGACTACCTATTCATAGGTGAGTATGGAGCGCGGGACCTGCACAAACAAGTATGTACGTCATGTTTCATTCAACCATTATCTTCATTTTAAAGCAAAAAGTAAGAGAAGATAACTTATCTTTCAACTTGCAGTTCGGACCTCTGGTCTCCTCGGGCACCGATGACTTTTCAGGGAGCTACGCTGCGCGCGAGCTTTGCTGATGCAAACCTCGGTTTGAACAGGGGGGACTACTCGCGCGCCGATACTAATAATCTTTTTTCTAGAGGGGCTTTATGCAAGGGTGCTTGGCTGACGAGGGAGGTTAATTGAGATTTCTTGTATGATACCGGTATTCTCCTGCTGGTCCGCATGGACCTTCTTCTCACCGCTACAGTTGGTTTGCGCTGCACTCTTCAACAGAGACAGGACAAATCCTGGCGGGTGACCAGTAGGTGTATCAGTATTTGGCAAAAAAAAAGTCAAAATAGGGGTAACAAAAAGTGCCTGTTGCTATTCACCTGCTGCCAGTTTCTCGTGCTTTCCTTTGGTCTGTTTTGTGTCTTTCGTCCTGCCCTAGTTGACCCTACCCATATTCTACACCATCAATCCAGGGTCCTCCCGATAGAGTACCCTAAGTGTTTTTTTATATGATACCAGCGAAAAACGAGACATTTCGCTTGCGGAAGGCCTGAGATCTGCTAAGAGAATGAGTTCATACAATAGAATTGGTCGAGTTTCTTCTTCTAATGCAGAGAGATGATAACACCACTATTGTTATTCTTCCTAACCGGGGCCCCTGCTTTTCCGCCTAATGCGTAGAATATTTGGAATTCTACTTGCAGGTGGCGGCCGAGTATCTAGTCCTCCGAGGAGGGTGAGACAGTGCGGCCCACTTTGACAGGGCATGCCTTCGCCAAGGCACTGCACATACTGTACATCAGTCACTGGGCAAAGTCCCCTTCCCAGTTGCTCTTCGAGCATTAGATGGTTGGGGAGCCCATCCGTTTGCAAACAATGCGAGGAAAAAAAATTGCCCTGGGTACACAAATAGCGATGCGTGTGTCGCCTGAAAAAGGCTGGGAAAGATGACACGTCGGTGGCCAATCACAGTGCTGCCTGTACTATGCGAGTACTGTCCACTACTGCCTGTACTGTACTATGCGAGTACTGTCCACTACTGCCTGTACTGTACTATGCGAGTACTGTCCACTACTGAGTAAATTTACAATGGGTCCTTTAAACATGGATACTAGAGCAAAGCCAGGATGGAAACCAATCAGACTCGGGAGGGAGGTATCCTGTAATATTTTCTCTCCTTGTGGCGGTATATCCTTCGGTAGATTTGGGGCATGATTCGCGTGGTGGGAGGAGGGGGTAAAACAAGGCCGACCGGCACCCAATCAAAATCGTTCCTCACAGTGGTAGTCACTGGATGGGGCTTCCCCGACCAACAGCGAGATTGAAAGCGAAGGGCGGCTCTTTGATTTACATTATGCATACGAAGGGAGACAAGTTTTCTCACCAGGAATTATCTCTCTCGAGTGAGCCGGCATGATGCGAATAACTTCGACCGGGGCATTCGGGTATGATATAATACCTGACCGTAATAGGTCACCAAGAGCCCCTCTACTTGTGGGCAATCTTCCATACTGTTTGTTCTTACCGACCAAGAGCAACTTCCCTCCCCTTTCCCGTCGTGAAATCCTACCTGTGTTGCATCCATCTTCGTTTCTTTACTTCCTACAAGTTCCCTTAGTCTCACAACAACCACCCCCCAACCCTTTCAGAAACGCCCTCCAGCGCACTACAAAACATGACTCAAGAGTCTTTACAAGTGGACCTAGTCGAGCACTGCCGACTGGAAACATACTTCGGGGAAGCCAGCGTTAGCCACACAATCTACTCACCCTCCATCCAAAAAGAAGAATGGAGACATGCGCGAGCAATTGGGAGAGGAGGCTTCAGTGTAGTGCACTTGGAGCACGGCCCAAAGGATTCTGTTAGGGCTGTGAAAGTTATTGACAAGAGAACGTCCTCTCCAGCGTTGGACCTTACGAGGGAGTTGTCTATCATGAGTTTCTTGACAAAGGTCTGTGTATATTTTTTTGGTTGGTTGCTTGTTGTTCTACCAGTTCAAGTGTTTCCAGATCTGATACATAATAGCATCGTGTGTCGTTATTCGTGCGGTTCTTGGGCTGGTTCGAGAGCACAGAAAAGCTGTATATCGCTATGGAGTACTTCGAGAAAGGGGACCTGCGACGGATTCTCGGCGAACAGATGCCGGCGTCCATGGGAAAACCACTAGCAAAACAGCTTCTAGAGGGTTTAAATTTCATGCATATGAATAGGATTGCTCATCGGGATATAAAACCCGAGGTACTTATTCACCTACCCTATCATAAAAACACAGAAATGACAAGCTAAGTAAGCTGGGGGAGGATAGAACATATTCGTAGCCTCCCTCTCCCCACTCCGTGTAAAGCTCGGCGACTTTGGCGCATCAAAGTGTATCAGCGAATACACCATGCTCTGCACGCAGATCTTCACACGCTCATACGCGGCGCCGGAAATCCTGGGTGTGTTGTATTCCTCGCTGGAAACATCTGAGTACACTTGCGCGGTGGATATCTGGTCCCTGGGATGCGTGATGTTCGAGGTCTTAACCGGAAGCCTGCTCTTCCAGAAGGAATTCTTCATTTGGCATTTCTGTAATGGGAAAGCTGGGCCCATGCTTGAGCCTTTGAGGAAAACGGTGAGGGAGGAGGGTGGGTTTGAATTTGTCCGTGGGTTATTGTCGCCAAATCCTGTGGGACGGCCGAGTGCTGTGGAGGCGCTCTGTGATCCTTGGTTGGGATTAGGAAAGTGAAGGAAGGAGGGGTATGCTTGATGTTCGATAATGCGATTGCCTATTTAGGTATTTGGGGTTTGTAATGATACTAAAGTGGTGGATAATCGCATGGGAATTATGAAGGTGGGAGTAATCAAGTGAAACGAAATTGCAGAGCATCCACACTACTCACAATACTTTAAACCTATTAGAATGTCTTTGAATTCTATTAGGGTGTCTTAGGCCGGACCAACAGTAGATATCTTCAGGAATTGCATCTCCGTAGAGATCTGTGGATACCTGTGGGATTTCGAAGACATTTGCACATATCCGAAGACATTTACTAGCACTTTTAGATATCTGCGGGTATCTTGATTGCCGGTATGCATCTTCAAATATTTGCTAACTATTGACAATATTTATTAGCTACATAGCATATACTAAAAGACTGCTGAGACCGCCAGGCCGGCCGATGGTATATCAATAGGCTATCTGAGGGCTAGTCTAGCTATCCTCTAACACTTGACAGCGTGGTGACTAGTGGAGGGCTTGTTCGCCAAATCCTTGACTCCTTTACTTGAGAATAGAGGCCCAAAAAATAATACAATTTCCACTGTGACTTAGTGTGATACCGTTCAGAATAGTTGCACTGTAAGTCACATCTAACAAGACTGTGAACGGTGTGGAAATACGTTACCTAGATCCCCGAGACCCCTATACAAGCACTAGCATCTCGCATCTCAATTCAGGTTTATGCATCATCTTGTAGGTCGTCCCAGCACAATTATGCTCCGATCTCATAATAAGTAGAGAGCTTGGATGGCGGACCGCACTAGACAACTACTGGTAGCTCAGTGGAGAGTCTTGACATCCCCCAATTCTCGATAATTACCATCTTCGTGAACGACTATTGACACAAACAAAAACATATTGGCAATTAAATCAGAGCAAGAAAGCTATGAGAATTATTCTTCTGACAACTTTTTCTCCATTGAAGAAAATTTTGTCAAGGATGGTTGGGGGATGTTTGGTCGTTGATTAGATGGGACTTCCAATTCTGCGTAACGGTACTTGGGAGCGCTCTATGCAAAAAGATACTTTCCTAATGATATTATAATGTTAGCTATGATACATTAGATTCTGTAATAAATTTTGGCTAAAGCAGCTAGCTTAAGAGCACAAAAAGTCTATACAATCAAATATTATGGAAAGCTTCTACTAATTGCAGGAATTGTTCCCATAGATTGCTCCATAAAACATATTAATTGAGTTTGTAGGGTGGGGTGCTTTGGGGGTAAAATGGGAGGGGTTCCCACTGGTTGTGCAAGGCTCCTCTTTAAGCCGTCCTACCTCAACGCTTGTTTAATACACAAGCACCGAAACCAGGTATATAAAAAATAGGAAAAAAAGAAACCCCACACTACCGATATCTGTGAGTGCTACTACCGCAATACCGTACCAGGCTTAAGTAGGCTTCAAAGGATGCAACTTGTTAGTTTATGTAGGCCCGCATTGTTCGGAGGTAGTCCAGACTCGAGTTGAGTTGAGTCTGTGGTTACACTGTACTGTACTAGTACTGTACTAAGGCGGCCGGATTGAAGTGAGAAGACTCTTTTTGTATTAGTGCATGTCAAGTGAGAACTAACCACCTATGGTATAGATTTGCCAAACTGGCTATGCAGCCAAGGCCTCTATGCCAGAAGTGATGGAATTTTTCACCGAGTTCGACGAGTTTACACCGTATGTAGTTAGTGGTCACTTGGCATAAGCTAGTCTAAAATAGAGCCTTCTCATTTCAATTCGGCCGCCTCAGTACTGTGAATGTTGGAATGATTGAGAATCCCCCAAGGACATCTGGGAAAATATAGCGAAAAGGTGCTCTCTTTCAGCTCTCAGTCAGGACAAATGGGGGGAAAAGTACACAAACGCAGGAGGGCGACCGGTACTCCCTCGTTTTTTCAGGATTCTCAAACATTTTATTTTTTACAGTAAATTTGTGATACCTCACTTCTGTCCAAGCACGACAGCTGCTGAGGCGCAGTCGAGTCTAAGCTATCTTTACTGTACTACCCAGCCCCCTTTTTCTGGTGAAACACTGTCAGCCGGTATTGTATTTATATTCGCTTCCCTAATTCCTACACATTCCCTTGGACTTACCTCGCCAATCCCCAAACCTCCCCAAAACACCCTCCAAAGTCCTACAAAACATGGCTCAAGAAGCTCCACAAGAGGACCTAGCCGAGCACTACAGACTGGATACATACTTCGGGGAAGCCAGTGTTAGCCACACTATCTACTCACCCTTCACCCACAGAGAAGAATGGAGACGCGTGGAAGAAATTGGCGAAGGAGGCTTCGGTACAGTCCACTTAGAACAGGGCCCAAAGGGTTGTGTTCGAGCTGTGAAAGTCATTGACAAGACGTTCTCGGCTGGGATTGACCTTACTAGGGAGTTGTCCATCATGAGTTTCTTGACAAAGGTCTGTGTATTTATTTTTGCTTGCTTGTTTGTTGTCCTGCTAGCTGAAGTGTTTCTGGATCTGATACATAATAGCATCGTGTGTCGTTATTCGTGCGGTTCTTGGGCTGGTTCGAGAACAGCGAAAAGTTGTATATCGCTATGGAGTACTTTGAGAAAGGGGACCTACGACAGCATCTCGGTGAACAGATGCCGGTGCCCACGGCAAAGCTACTAGCCAGGCAGCTTCTAGAGGGTTTAAGTTTCATGCATATGAATGGGATTGCTCATCGGGATATAAAACCCGAGGTACTTATTCACCCAGCCTATCATAAAAGCACAGAAATGACAAGCTAAGTAAGCCTGGGGAGGATAGAACATATTTGTAGTCTCCCTCTCCCCTCTTCGTGTAAAGCTCGGCGACTTCGGCATATCAAAGTGTATCAATGAACACACCATGCTCTGTACTCAGGTCTTCACACGTTCATACGCGGCGCCGGAAATCCTGGGAGCGCTGGAATCCTCGCTGGAGACGTCAGAGTACACTCACGCAGTGGACATCTGGTCTCTGGGATGCGTGATGTTCGAGGTCCTGACCGGGAGTGCACTCTTCCAGAAGGACTTATCCGTTTGGCATTTCTGTTATGGAAAAGCTGCGGCCATGCTTGAGCCTTTGAGGGAGGCTGTGAGGGAGGAGGGTGGATTTGAGTTTGTGCGCGGCCTATTGTCGCCAGATCCTGGAGATCGGCCGAGTGCTGCGAAGGCACTCAGTGATCCTTGGTTGAAAGTGCCCGAGATAACGAAAGCAAGGGAAGCGGGCGGCACGCACGCTTATGCAGCGGCGGAGCCACAAACCCGCACTTCAGAGTTGCTATCCCCAACCCTAGAAACGCCTGAATCCTCGCTGGAGACGTCAGACCACTCTTGCACGGTGGATGTGTGGGCGCTGGGGTGTATGATGTACAAGATCCTCCGTGATTCCAGGTTGAAAGTGTCTGGGATCAGGAAAGCGAGGGAAGAAGGGGGAACAGTTCCTTATGCGGTGGAGTCACAAACCCTTATTAGAGAGTTTCTGCCCCCAATTTCTCCTGGCCTCCTCCTGGGTGCACTCAGTTCCATTGAAACTCCAGAAAACCCCTTAATTGGATACCTGGGATCCAGTAACAACGGCGGTGGTGGACAAGGATCCGCCATACACAGCGCCGACGATGATGCAGTAGGGGTACATGAGTTCCACTACGCAATGCATGCCCATGGGCGTAACTTTAACGGAGAACTAATCAAACACCCACCACCGCCACCACCGCCACCACCAACCCAAAGCTCCAAACGTCTCCTCGTTTTCTGCCTCAAAGGACTTATCGCACTGGCGTCTATACTATCCGTCCGACCGAAATATAATCAAGGCAAGCCCGGGGGAGCCGCCGGCGACCCGGTTGATTCTCTCTTCGCATCTGCCTTGGGACTTTGGTTAATACACGAGGCGTTCCGGTTAACCTTCAAGCCACTACTTCCTCGACAGAAGCCGCTGGCGGCGGGGGGCAAGGGGGGTGATTCGAGATTTGCTGACCTATCGACTCTGGATGCGTTGGTTTTCTACTTCTTGATGGCGGCTTTGAGGGGTGTTGGAAGGAGTGGGGTCTGGACGTATGCTGGAGGAAGGTCTGGGGAAAGTGATGCTAGGATTTCTGGGTTTTGATTTTGGTGACTAGGGGATGCGTTGCTGGTGCTCTGGGAATAATTGGAGAGCTGTGTCGGCTATAGACTTATTCTTAAATTATTAGGTTCGAGTAATAATGCTCATTGCTACAAATCTAGGCTGGGCCCGTACTTCTCGCGTGGTGTGCTGAGATATCGACCCACCCTAATATTTTCCTACTACAACTCGTGCTTCTCAGCCAAGATTTTCCCTCCCTATTTATAGTAGTGAGTGTCGGCTAGTTATTTTCTACTAGAGAAGTGTAGTGTATCAGTAAGTGTATCAGTAGTACTTGACAAATGTGGAACTAGCATTAGGAGGATCAAGGCTGCGTAAATGTGACAAGAAAGCTCAATCTCATTATAATTCGGTCCACAATGCCTCATCGAAAGAGCGACTAAAGCAGCTATTGTTGCCCTTCATGTCTGTGTTAGGATGACCTTTGATCAGCTGTTAGTCTGCCTATCGGATAAGAAAATGACAGCCCTATAAACCTTTAGGAGGATCGAGATATAATAGTAGGCACAAAGGACTGGTGATTATGAACTCTTTCAATCAGAAGGCTAGGGTGCATCTACTCACAATCCCCTAGATAGTTGATAGTTAGACCCCACGAGCCATGCGATACTAATACACTATACTTCTTCCCTCGCTGCTAAAAATGGTGAAATCTTGGACGAGAAGAACGAGTATTGTACCGCACAGTGTTCCCTACGATGCAAGCCCCTAGCGTAGCGAGCATTCACCATTTTTAGCCTGTCTTTCATGGGTTGTATAGCTTTAAACCGTAGTGCAAAGCATTTTGTAAGTTAGTGCTCGCCGCGCCGGATCCTCCTATGCAGGGAAACATCGTGTTCGAGCACCGTACCGTGCAGTCGTCAACGGGGGCAAGATGATGACCGGTGAGTAACGGGCAGGGATAAGCAATAGCTATCATTTGTTTCCCTATTTCGACGAATTCACATTTTTTCTTGCCAATTACCTCTATTCGTCGCCCACGGGTATTCGTTATGCCCCCGTTGGAGGCTGTATAAGTTATTTTCCGGTCGAAATGTGTACCGTACTCTATGCCGATTTCAAATCGTCGGGAAACTAGATCCCATATCTCTGGCTCTGGAAAACGAAAAACCTGCATCTACTGCCAACTTGGCCTAACTCTCTGAATTAGGAATGGGCTCTTCTTGGGGGGGTGTAACATCATTTCTGTTGGTAAAATTGTTTGAGTATCAATGTAGAACCGGCCTATTCTTTTGGTTCTCATCCAAGGTCTCATCGGGGTGGCTGTCATGCGGCTGGAGTTGGAATTGGAGGTGCTGCACCTCATTGCTGAATAGCCAGGGGCTGCATGTTTCCGGGTATTTATCTTGAACCTATTAACGGAATGGGAATAAGATGGAAGCCGTGGGGGACTTTTCAAAGGGATTTTCTGAGATAGGAATTGTCCTCGGGAGCGTTTTCCCCGAATGCTGATAACTCGGGATGCACCTTGGATGGGGGCGGTTTTTGGTTGGCGGGGGTGGTGATAAAAGGCATACCAGAGACTCGAAAAACCCCTCTATGTATGTGCGAAGATCATGCAAGTTTGTGACGCGCACTTCTGGGAAAAAATCAATCACGGTTGTTGACCCCGTGCGGAGAAGCCGCTCCCAGAGTGCAGTCGAGTACTCATTTATGATCGATGCAAATCGATGTACTGTACTCATATAGTAACCAGCAAGAAATCTACTACCAGTATCCACCACTCATCGCTCCCATTAATCCCTAGGGCGCGAATACAGGAAAGCAACTTGATACCTGTAACAATTTTCTTAACAGATTGCCTAGCAGCCAACCACACCCCCCCTTCCCTCCCTCTCCTCCCTGCCCAATGACTTCCCATGAAGGAGGGTGAAAAAATTGCCCCAGAGGATAGAGAGGTACTCGAGTACGATAAGGAGGAAGGAGAGACTATCGACTCGACGGTACTCGGGTAGTTATACATTGTTTTTTCTTTTCTTCTTCCCCCTTTCCTTTCTTTTCAAATCAAGCGGTGATAGAAAAGTGCAGTGTAGTACCGGTGTGGGAGATCTTCCGTTACCCCTACCGGTGGTGGGGCATCAAATAATACTCACAACTTAACTATTTTCTTTTCCCTAGCACTAATCAAGTCAATTTACCCTATGGATCTAAGCCACATTACCAGTCTCCAAAGCTGACCATGCCCCTGGCATGCAAAATTTGTACAGTATGTAAATGATATTTTTTAGAGTAAATAACACTTCCAATTTTTCTCCAAATTTATTGAGAGTCGTGTAGAAGCAGGGGAAACGTATTGTAACTATATACAAAAAGTTAGGTTGGAAGGTTCTTCGTGAACCATAAACTACAAATAGCTAAAAATTGATGTTTTTAGTGTGGGGAGCCCATCCCACCAACACTTTTCACTGATGCGCTTTTTTATTATACTTGATCGTGCAAACCTGGACTGGGATGGGTTGGGCTGGCCAGGGAGGGTGTCGGTTGTGAGAAGCACTGGCACTGAGCTACTGCAAAAGCCCGGAAGCGATTCCAAGTGTGGGCCGGACAAACATAGTAAATTTTAGTGCAGAAAGGCTGTTTCACCAACACTTTTTCTTAGAGACTGTATTCCATGCTTCATTCAACCGCTGTCTCTGTTTTAAACTAAAAGGTGAGCTGAGGAGAAGATACTTCTGGTCTGCTCTCGGCTTGGAGCTGCTCTCAAGGATTCGGCTATATACCTGATATTGGATGATTTGCTTCCCTTGAGCGGTTTCCCTGAGCCTTGCGAGGAGCCACGTCGTACGAGCCGAGTGTAGGCCCCACGGGATTCCCTATTGGGAATTGTTGCCTACTCAAAGACAAGTGCCTTCCCCACCCCGCCTGCCGCGCGCGGTAAGGGATGATTAGTGAAGTACGGTACCAGTACTATACCGCTTTATACCCGAGTACCCCGCAACAGACTTTCCCCTCATTGTTTGGTATCGCTAGCTCTGCACTTGCTGTTTTAGATAAGACCCTAGGGTGGTCTAGATATTCCCCGCAAACAGACCATATGCTCACCGCCCATCCCCACAGGCCAAATTATTCTTATCTTCCATGAAAGTTACCATAGTCATTCTTGGCGGTATTCAACCTAGACGGCAGGTCACATTGGCCCAGTTTATGCTCCACCCCAAGAAATATTTCCGAATAAAACGGAACATGTAACCTTGCTTAGGACATTTCTAACCGCCTAACTTAGGCATCACTAGTGTGTAGCAATATCTAAATTCAAACATATTAGGGCTCCTACTTGTAGTGGAGCGCAGTTTCAAGAGCTTCTAGGGGTTGGTATACTAGCGGCTATTGACTGTGCTTAGGTATTCGAACAATATATTTACAAGCCCTTCTAAGATCCTGGCTTTCTCTTCTAGTGCGGTAGACTATCATAGTGATTTGCGCACTTCACTGACTACTCGTAATGTCCTGACGTTTGTGAACACAACTGCTATTGCATGATGCCAAGATCAGGGCTAAAAAGCTGAATTTTGGCGGTATGCAATAGCAGTTGTGTTCACAAACGTCAGGACATTACGAGTAC